>Ga0105045_10002210_pt1 | contig 16331 bp, 14 predicted proteins | sample MAT02_FD_78089 | JGI IMG/M metagenome (GOLD analysis project Ga0105045, IMG submission 78089) | Freshwater microbial communities from Lake Fryxell liftoff mats and glacier meltwater in Antarctica - MAT-02 (megahit assembly) | ecosystem: Environmental > Aquatic > Freshwater > Ice > Liftoff...
AGCTGATGACCGCGCCTTCACGAGTGGCTTGAGCAAGGGCCATGGGCTCTTACCGGTTGCTCAACAGGTACATCGACATCGCCTCGACCGTCTGCCAGCGCTCGGCGTCGTCGATGTCGATGTCGATGTCGAAGTCGACGGATTCGGTGCGCCCCATCCCGTACATGGCCGGCGGCCTGCCGCTGCGCGCGTTCGTCGCCGCACAACTGCCGCGGCTGAATACGCGCCGCGTGGCCGGGTCGTCGCCGATGATCCAGCCGTCGAAGCCGGGCAACAGAGCGCAGAGTTCGTCTTCGCTCAGCGTCTGCGCCACCTTGGCCGGCGTCAGCGCCACGCCGCGCCTGGCGAACAGCGGGCGGAACTCTTCGATCATGCCCAGCATCGGCGGGCAGGTGAGCAGAACTTGGGGTGTGCTCATCGCGGGTTCTCTCAGCGCCAGGCGTACACGTGCAGGTTCTCGTCGACGCGCGTGCGGAAGCCGGCTGCCTTCAGCATCGCGTCCACGCGCGCTGCGGTGGGCACGCCGTCGCGGATGTGGTACGCCGCAATCACGGCGTGGCGCGTCTGCGCCAGCATCGCAGGCGCACCTTCCAGGGCTTCATATTCAGCGCCTTCGATGTCCATCTTCAGGAAGTCGACCGGCCTCCCGGCATGCAGCTCTTGCCACAGCCGGTCCAGTCGCCGGGCCTGCACCATCAGCACGCTGCCGTCCTCACGCGCCAGGGACTGACCACGCTGACCTTTGGCGTCGGGCACGGCGGTGTTGCTGCCCGGGGTGCTGCCCAGGAAGAACTTCAGTTCGGTGTCGGTGTTCCAGCAGGCGCTGTCCACGATCGCCATCTGCGGATGTTGCTGTGCCAGTTCACGCAGCCGGCCCACGTGGTCCGGCATGCACTCGAAGACGAACACGCGCCCGTCGCGCCCCACCAGTTCGGCGAACTGCGCCGATTCACGTCCGAATTCACCACCCACATCGAAGACCACCGCACCGGGTGCAGGCAGAAAGTGGCGGAAGTACTCCAGTACCCACAGGCGCGGCTCAGGCACGTCGAAACTACGCCCCCGTGAACGCGCTCGCCATTGCCCGCGGCGCTTGTAGAAGAAGGTGAAACCCACGCGGGCGGAAAACGCGCTGTACAGGGGAAAGCCCAGCGCATACAGGGCGTTCTTCAGGGCCGGCTTCCAGGCTGCAGTGCTCATCAGCCCACCCCGGGTCTGCAGCGGCCTGCGGCCGGGTCAATCAAGCGCGCATCTTCTGCAGTCCATACGGGCAGGCAACCCCTGCGTGCCGGCGAACTGGCGATCGCTGCAAGACACATCCTTCAACCCACGCGGCCCAGGGCGACCGCCCCGACAAAGACCTCGCGCGCCTTCGGGCTCATCGCCGCCACCAGTTCTTCCACGAATTCGCGCTGCAGTTCGTAGGCCTGCTTCGGCTCGCTGGAAATGTTGGACACCCGGAACAGCACGCCGTCAGGGATGAGCCCGCGCGAGCCGTATTTCAGGCGCACCTTGTTCTGCTCTAGCCAGCCACGTGCAATGTCGTCGCCGATGCGCATCCAGTAGGTGACGGGTTCGACGCGCCGCCCCAGTACACCCACCAGGTGCATGGTGGGGATGACGGCGCCGGGAATCTGCCACTCACCCTTCTCGACGGCCGTGATGCGAAAGCCCTGGGCCGAATAGCAGACCTCGGGCTTGTGCAGCTGCAGCGCGCGCGACTGGTTGGCGCCGTAGGCCACCGACAACATGATGCGTTCGTTGCGCTCGTTCACATAGGTGCGCGCCACCGTGCGGTCGTAGATGGTGCTGAGCATCTGCGCCACGTCGGGCGACACCGCCAGCGGCACGATGTTGCGGTCGATGGTCCAGTGGCCGAAGGTCTCGGGCAGCAGGGCCTCGAGGTCGGGCATCTGGCTTTCAGACGTGACCTGTGGCTTGGGCTTGGCCAGCACGGCACCCACCGAGGTGGCGGCCATCAGTCCGCCCAGCAGCATGGCGCGGCGGGTCAGCGGTGTGTTGACGGGCATGCTGCGGTCCTTTTTGGGGCGGGAAAGAAGGCGCGGGGAAGGCGCGAGAAGCGGCAGGAAGAAGACGCAGGGCCGGGGCCGCTGCGTCGTTCAGGCGGTCGCCGACGTGGGCGCGGGTGCAGGTGTGGCTGAGGTTGCGGGCTCGGCGGGCTTCTTCTTGAAGAACAGATTGAGCACGCTGTCGGTTAGCAAGATCAGTACCAGGGCCACCATGAACAACACCATGCCGGCAAAGTCGTGCACGAAGCCCTGTCCGGCTTCGTCGCCGAAGTGGAAGGTGACCAGCACAAGGATCATGACGCGCACGATGTTGGCCAGGAAGGCGATGGGAATGACCAGGATGGCCAGCGTGATGTTGCGGCTGATGGACTTGTAGTTCATCAGGTTCATGTACAGCAGGCCCAGGGCTTCCAGCGTGAACATCGAGTTCAGACCGGCGCAGGCGTCGGCCACCAGCAGCTGGTACTGCCCCACCGAAATGATGACCCCGGTGCGCGACACGGGATAACCGGCGAAGTGAAGAATGGCCTCGGCACACCAGCTCACCGCCATCTTCAGCGGCACGGTGACGATCTGCACCAGCACGCTGGGCAGGGGCACCATGAAGATCAGGAATAACAGCGGGAAGGCCATCAGGCGCACGGCCGACCAGCCTTTCAGCAGCAGCATCGCGCCGCCCAGCACGAAGATCTGCGAGGCCACCTCGACGGTGTCGAGCTGTTGAGTGCGCCCCAGCAGATAGCAAAACAGCCCGAAGATGAGCGACAGCGCGCCAGAGACATAGGCCGGGTTGTCGGCCAGCGCCACGAACTCATGCCGCTTGACCCACATCAGCCAGGCCGAAACCGCCAGGATGATGGGGCCGTGCCCCTGTTCGTCGCTGACCCACACGGTGCCCGACAGCATCAGGTAGGTGGGGATGTACAGCGCACAGAAACCCAGGAACAGCGGCACTACCCAGGTGAGCACCGCCCGCTGGTTCAGTGGCGCCGCGGCACTGTGCTGCTGCAGGGCCGGCTGTGAAAGAGTCTTGTCGATCATGGCTCGGTATGCGGTGGGTTCAGGTCAGGGCCGGATGCCGGCAATCAAACCAGCGAGCTGGCAGGCAGAACGGTCTCAATCCTAGTATTCGTTGACGATCACACCCGCCAGCTTGGCCGGGCTGCCCTCGAAGCTGGCCACCAGGTCTTGCAGCATGGCCACACGGCTGCGGTCCTTGCGCGCGATGATCAGCGCAGCACCACAGCGCGCGGCGATCACGCTGGCGTCAGCACCATAAACCGCTGCCGGGGTGTCGACGATGACATGGTCGAACTTCGAGGCCAGTTCTCGCATCAGCAGCCCGAAGGCCGGTCGCTCGACCAGTTCCAGCGGGTTGGGCGGGGTGGTGCCCACGGGCAGCACGAACAGGCTGCTGACGCCGGGCACCTGCTGGATGACGTGGCTGTCGCTGCGGCCAGACAAGATGCTCGACAGGCCGGCCTTGTTCTTCAGCTTGAAGACCTCGTGCTGGCGGGGCCCGCGCATGTCGGCGTCCACCAGCAGAGTGCGCCCGCCCAGCTGCGCCAGCGCCACGGCCAGGTTGGCAGCGCAATAGGTCTTGCCGTCGCCTGCGTCAGGGCTGACGACGGCCAGCGCACGGCGCGGCTCGGCGTCGGCGAACAACCGCATCATCAGCTGGCTGCGCATGGCGCGAAAGCCCTCGGCACGGGGCGAGAAGGGCTCGTTCAGGGCCACCAGTTCGGGGCTGACACTGCGCTTTTCTTCCGGCGCGTACGGGTAGTGGAACTGACGCGACAGCGCGAACAGCACATCGTCCTTACTGGCCATGCCCAAGGCGACAGCGGCCTCGCCGAAGCGCACACCCTGGTCTTGCTGGTGCTGCAGCACGCGCTGCACCTGCTCGGCCGTCAGATTTCGCAGCTCGGCAAGGATGTCGCCGATGCTGCGGTCATGCACGTCGGCGCCGTCATCAGCCTGGGGCGTGTTGGCACTCGCGCTGGCTTCGCGCGCTCGCAGGTCGGCCTCGACAACCGTGGCCGCGTCAACGGCCGAATCACGGAACTTGGCCATCAGGCTTCCTTGGGGGTTTGGGCCAGCGGCGCCATCAGGCGCTGCTGCATGCTGGTCAGACGATTGCGCCCAAAGGCCCCGCGCGAACCCGGCTTTCGCATTACACCCAGAACGGGCAAACCCAGGGCCGCAACCACGTCGTCGACATTGCGCACCCTGCGGTCCATCAGTTCCAGCACCATGGCCAGACCCAAGGCCAGCAGTGTGCCGATGAACACCGACAGCAGCGTGTTCAGCACGACGCGCGGTGAACTGGGTTCGATGGGCGGCGTGGCCATCGTCAACACGTTCACATTGCTCTGCGTCGTCTGGCCTTCGAGGTTGGTCTGCGTCAGGCGTTGCTGCAAGGCGTCGTAAGTGCGCTGTGCGTTCTCGACGTCGCGCAGCAGTATCAGGCCGTCGTCACGCACGGCCCTCATGCTCAGGACCTTGGCGCGCTGGGCTTGCAGCGAACCACGCAACTCGGCTTCACGCTGGCGGTTGATGTTGCTGCTGACGGTGACGCCGCCGGTCACACGCTCGGTCTCGGACACCAGCCGCGACCGCAACACGGTCAGGTTGGCGCGGGCTTCACGCACCTGCGGGTGGTTCTCGCCCAGGCGCGTGGACAGTTCCTGCAGGCGCGCTTCGCCACGGTTGATGTCCGACTTCAACTGGCCCACGATGGGGTTGTTCAGCACTTCTGCCAGGCGGTCGCCCTGAGCACCCACGGCCTGGCGCTGGCGGCTGTCGGAATCGGAAACGATGGCTTGTATCTGCGTTAGCTGCGAAGACAGTTCGTTCAGGCGCGCGTTCTCGATGTCCAGCCGTTCGTCGGTGGCGATGATGCCCTTTTCGCTCTGAAAGGCACTGACGCGGCTCTGCGCGGCTTCCAGTGCTTTGCGCGCATCGTCCGACCGGCTCTCGAAGAAGGTTGAAAACTGACGCGCCGGGTCTACGCGCAGTTCAAGCGCCGTGTCGATGTAGGCCTGCACGAAGGCGTTGGCCAGGCCAGCCGCGAAGCGGGGATCAGGGGCCTTGTAGCTGATCGAGATGACGCTGCTTTCGCGCGAAGGCACCACGTCCATCTGGCGCTGGAAGACCGTGCCCAGCCAGGACTCGATGGTGCCCTGTCCGTCGGCTTCTTCGAGCCACTGCTGCCGCACCTGCGGGTTTTCGTTCAGCTTCAGGTTGCGCACCACACGCTGCGCCACACGGTCGCTGCGGATGATGTCGACCTGCGTGGCCATGAAGGCCGGCGTCGCCATGCCGCCGTAGATGACGGCGCTGATCGGGTCGGGTTTGAAGTCGACCACCACGCTGGCTGCGGCCCTGTACTGCTTGGGCAGCAGCAGGCTCACCGCCAGGGTGGCGCCAACGGTAGTCAACAGCACCAGCAGCAGCAGCCACCAACGGGCGCGCAGGATGGAAAGGAATTGTCCGAATGTCATGCCAGGGCTCCAGTGCGCCGCTTCAGAAAAGGCTTTCGCGGACGTAAACGACGTCGCCATCGCGCATCGCGTCGTCCATCAGCGGCTGCACCACTTCAACCTTGCCGTCGGCGCCTTTGCGGTGCACACGGATGCCCTTCTCGGTGCCCCGCTGCGTCAGGCCGCCTCCGGTGGCCAGGGCCTGCATCAGGGTCATGTCGCGTTCCAGCCGCAGCGGGCCGGGGCGCTGCACCTCGCCATAGATGTAGACCAGAGGTTGACGATCGATCCAGAGGGTGTCGCCATTGCGGATGAGCAAGTCGCGTGCCGCGCCGCCTGGCGCGAACAGGGCCGGCAGGTCGACCACCTCGCGCATGGCCTGGCCGTTGCGCGTGCCGGTGACGATGATGCGGTCGGCCCCCGTGCCGGCGGTACCGCCAGCCATCGCCAACAATTCGGTCAGCCGCATGTCGGCCATTTCCAGGGCGTAGCGGCCCGGGCGGTTCACCTGCCCCAGCACACTGGCCTGGTTGCCACGCACCTGCAGCACCACCACGGTGACCTGCGGCTCCTTGACGAACCGGCCGTTGCGCAGGCCATCGGCGATGACGCGCTCGGCCGCCGTCACCGTCTGACCACCCAGGGCCACGCTGCCCAACAGCGGATACGACACCACACCCGCCTCGGTGACGCGCGTCTCCAGCGTCAGATCGGGGTTTTGGTAGACCGAGATGCGCACCACATCGCCCGCGCCCAGGCGGTACTCGTTCACCGTAGCACCCGTGGCCTGGTTCACCGCTGTACCAGGGGTGGCTGTGCCGCTGGCAGGCTGTGCCCACGCAGCGCCCGCAGGCAGCAACACGGCCACTGCCAGGGTCAGCAAGGTCTTCAAGCTGCCCGCCGCTGCAGTACGGAAGTATCTGAAGAGAGGCAAGCTCATTTGAGACCCATGCCTTTGGTGATGTCGGTGCTGCTGAGACCGGTGCCGGAAGCCGCAGGCGCCACAGGAGCAGCAGGCGCAAAAGGCGCTGCCGGCGCAGCAGCCGGAGCCGCCGCCGCAGCAGAGGCCGCCGCTTCAGCGTACTTGCCGACATATTCGATCTGCGCGGCAGTGCGCATGGCCTTGATGTCCTCTTCCACCAGCTTGCGGCGGCGTTCGTTGGCGAGGAACTGCTCGATCGCCGGACGCGCCTGCTCCAGCGACACGGGCTGGCTGCGCGAACCCGCCAGCACCACCACCTGCACGCCCGTGGGGGTAGGCACCAAGGCAGCCTGGCCGTCACGCATGCGGGCGAAGGACTCCAGGCTGTTCAGCGGCAGTTGCTCGGCCGTGCGCACCGCCTGGTTGCCGGTGAAACGGAAGTCGTTGGCCTTCAGGTATTCGACGAATTCATTGATGTTCTTGGCCACGCTCAGCTGTTCGCGCAATACCGGAACCTGTTCTGGCTTGGCCTCGATACCGATCTCTTGCAGGCTGTAGATGCGGCGTTCCTTGAACAGAGCCGGCTTCTCGTCGTAGTAGGCCTGCACTTCCTGCGCCGTGGGCAGGGCGGCGGCCTCGCCGACCTTTTCCAGGTACGCCCGGGCGACGATGTCGCGGCGGGCAGCTTCCAGTTGCTGCACGACACGCGGCTCGCGGTCCAGCTTCAACTCATCGGCCTTTTGCAAGGCGAGTTGCTGGTCGATCAGACGCTCCAGGATCTGCTGGCTGGCCGCGTCAGCCTGCTCTGGCCGCAGGTTGCGTTGCTGCTGCAGGACGAAGTTGATCTGGTGGACGGTGATCTCGTCCTTGTTCACCTTCACCGCCGTCTGGCTGGCGACGGGGGCCTCAGCCTTGTCGCCACAGGCTACCAGGGTGGCGGCACTGACCACCAGCAGCACGGGCGCCCAACGCCGTGCATTCCGCGCCGCGCAAAGCATCTTCCAGTTCATGAGCAAACTTCCCCTGCAGGTCGAGTGTGGAAACGGTGCGCAAAGGCCCCGGTCACGAGGTACCGAAGACCCCGCGCGAAGCTGAGCAGTGTACCTGCTGCCCCTGGGCGAACCTGCCGCTTCAAGCCCCCCTTTCCCAGGGTGGGCTGCAGGCACAAGTTCACGAAAGGCATGGCCCCGACCCGACAGCATATGCACGCGCAAGACCTGGTGATGACAGGCCGAAAAAAACAGCAGTCTGAAGCCCGCTCAGGACAGCGACTGCACCCGCGCCAGCTGCCAACCCCTGCCTGCCGCCTTCAGATTGGCCAGCAGCCAGAGCTCGCGAAAGGGGGTGGCGGCAGAGTCAAGGTGCTCGCGGATGAGGCCAGAAAATTCCACGCTGGCCAAATAGGCTTCGCCCAGTTCTTCCATGCCCAGCAGACGTGCATCGACCGTCAGCACTTCGGTGCAGTTGGGGCCGGGGCCGCGCTCGGCCAGCTGGTCTCGCAGTTCCTCGAACAAGGGTTCGGTCGCCAAGCTGCCCAGGGCGCACAGGTCAGCGCGGTCCCACGCGGCCTGCAGTTGCACGAAGCTTTGCCGTGCCACGCACAGGAACTCGTCCAGCTCCACCGGCCCCATGAAGGGTATGCCCTGCAGCACGGACGCCCGGCGCAAATGCGATTGCGATTGCGATTGCGATTGCGATGGCGATTGCGATGGCGCGCTCAGGTCAGCCACACCCTTCAAGGCCCGCCATGCGCCCAAACCTTTGAGGCGGCGCAGCGGTCTGAGGCGGCTCAGCACTTGATGCCCACGTGCAAGGCCACCACGCCACCCGACAGGTTGTGAACGTCCACATGGCCGAAGCCTGCAGACTTCATCATCACCTTCAGCGTGGCCTGGTCAGGGTGCATGCGGATGCTCTCGGCCAGATAGCGGTAACTGTCGGCGTCCCGGGCTATCCACTTGCCCAGCAACGGCATCACGTTGAGCGAATACCAGTCATAGGGCTTGCGCAAGGCTTCGGCGGGGCGCGAGAACTCCAGCACCAGCAGCCGCCCACCTGGGCGCAGCACCCGGCACATCTCGGCCAGGGCGCCGTCCTTGTGCGTCATGTTGCGCAGGCCGAAGGCCACGCTGACGACGTCAAACGTGGCGGTGACGAAGGGCAGGTGTTCGGCGTCACAGGCGATGGTGGGCAGCACCTGCCCGCCGTCGAGCAGGCGGTCACGCCCCACGCGCAACATCGCTTCGTTGATGTCGCTCAGCACCACGCAGCCCTGCTCACCGGCACGGGCCGCGAAGGCCCGCGCCAGGTCGCCAGTGCCGCCGGCAATGTCCAGCACCTTGTCACCCGGCTGGACGCTGGCCACGCCCACGGCGTAGGCCTTCCAGACGCGGTGCAGGCCCATGGACAGCACGTCGTTCATGAGGTCGTAGCGCGCAGCCACCGAGTCGAAGACGCCGCGCACATGGCGGGCCTTGTCGACCTCATCGACGGTCTGATAGCCGAAGTGGGTTTGGGCCATGGGCGGGTTCGTTGTTCGAAGGGGTGACAGCGGCGAAACGGGGACCGCGTTCAGTGGCTGCTGCAAGCGCTGCCACCCGCGCGCACCATGGGCGAGTCGCGGTCAACGCCGGCGGCTGCCAGGCGCGCTTCGTAACGCTGCCAGAGTTCGGCCTGTTGCTGCCCCAGCTCGTAAAGGTAGGTCCAGGAAAAAATGCCCGACTCGTGGCCGTCGCTGAAGCGGGGCTGCACCGCGTAGTGGCCCACGGCAGCGATGTCGGTGATGCCGACATCACGCTTGCCGGTCTGCAGCACCTCTTGCCCTGGCCCGTGCCCCTTAACTTCCGCTGAAGGGGAGTACACGCGCAGCAATTCGAAGGGAAGGTGAAAGGCCTGGCCGTCGTCGAAGCTTATTTCCAGCGTTCGCGAGGCTTGGTGCACGGTCAGCGCAGTGGGCTGGGGAGACTCGGAACGCGCATAAGACATCGCTGTGCAGGCAGGCTGGAGTTCGCAATGGGCCAGTGTATCGCCGCACCCGAAAGCCCAGTCTGAAAAGCCCAGACGAATGGACGGGTCGGGACGCTCTACACCAGCACGCGTTCGATACCGCCCGCGTTGGCGCTGGCCACGTAGTCGGGCAGCCAGTTCTCGCCCAGCATCAGCCGCGCCATCTCCACCACGATGTAATCGGCTTCCAGCAGCCCGCCCGCCAGGTCGCCCTCGAAGCGCTTCAGGCCCTGCAGACAGCTGGGGCAGCTGGTGAGGATCTTCACATTGGCTTGCGCGGCCGGGCTCAGGTTGGGTGTGGCCGCCATCATCTGCCGCAGTGCTGTTTCGCCCTTTTTCAGTTCTTCTTCCTTGCGAAAGCGCACCTGCGTACTGATGTCGGGCCGCGTCACACCCAGGGTGCCGCTCTCGCCACAGCAGCGCTCGTTCTTCAACACGTTGTCGCCCACCAGGGCCTTGACGGTCTTCATCGGCTCCTGCAGCTTCATGGGGCTGTGGCAGGGGTCGTGGTACAGATAGGCGCCGGCCTGCTCTGGCGTCAGCACGATGCCCTTTTCCAGCAGGTATTCGTGGATGTCGATGATGCGGCAGCCGGGGAATATCTCGTCGAAACCGTAGCCCTGCAACTGGTCGTAGCAGGTGCCGCAACTGACCACCACGGTCTTGATGTCCAGGTAGTTCAGCGTGTTGGCCACGCGGTGGAACAGCACCCGGTTGTCGGTGATGATCTTGTCGGCCTTGTCCTGCTGGCCGCTGCCGCGCTGCGGGTAGCCGCAGCACAGGTAGCCCGGCGGAAGCACGGTCTGCACGCCCGCGTGCCACAGCATGGCCTGTGTGGCCAAGCCCACCTGGCTGAAAAGGCGTTCGCTGCCGCAGCCGGGGAAGTAGAAGACGGCCTCGGTCTCGGCCGTGGTGGCGGCCGGGTTGCGGATGATGGGAACGTAGTCCTTGTCCTCGATGTCCAGCAGCGCCCGCGCGGTCTTCTTGGGCAGGCCACCCGGCATCTTCTTGTTGATGAAGTGGATGACCTGTTCCTTCAGCGGCGGCAGGCCCAGCGTGGCGCGCGGCGCATTGGTCTGTGCGCGCGCGACGGGCTTGAGCAGGTCGTGCACGAAGCGCTGGGCCTTGAAGCCCACATCCACCATCGCGCTGCGCATGAACTTGATGGTCTGCGGATTGGTGGCGTTCAGGAACGTCATGGCCACGGCGTTGCCGGGGCGGAAGCTCTTCTTGCCCATCTTGCGCAGCAGGTTGCGCATGGCCATGGTGACGTCGCCGAAGTCGATGTCCACCGGGCAGGGGCTCAGGCATTTGTGGCAGACCGTGCAGTGGTCGGCCACGTCCTCGAAGTCTTCCCAGTGCTTCACGCTGATGCCGCGACGCGTCTGCTCTTCGTACAGGAAGGCCTCTATCAGCAGCGAAGTCGCCAGAATCTTGTCGCGTGGGCTGTACAGCAGGTTGGCGCGTGGCACGTGCGTGGCGCACACAGGCTTGCACTTGCCGCAGCGCAGGCAGTCCTTGATGCTGTCGGCGATGGCTCCGATTTCGCTGCGCTGCATGATCAGCGACTCGTGCCCCATCAGCCCGAAGCTGGGCGTGTAGGCGGCGCTCAGATCAGAACGCTGCGTGTCGCCGCCCGGCGGCGTGGCGCGGATCAGTTTGCCCTTGTTGAAGCGGCCTTCAGGGTCGACACGCTGCTTGTAGCTGGCGAAGTTGGCCAGTTCATCGTCGCTCAAAAACTCCAGCTTGGTGATGCCGATGCCGTGTTCACCGCTGATGACGCCGTCCAGCCGCCGCGCCAGCGCCATGATGCGGGCGACGGCGTCGTGTGCCGTCTGCAGCATGGCGTAGTTGTCGCTGTTGACGGGAATGTTGGTGTGCACATTGCCGTCGCCGGCATGCATGTGCAGAGCCGCCCACACCCGGCCGCGCAAGACCTCTTGGTGGATGCGGCGGCATTCGGCCAGCAGCGGCTCGAAGGCGCCGCCGGCGAAGATGGACTGCAGCGGCTTCAGGATCTGCGTCTTCCAGCTCGCGCGCAGGCGCCAGTCCTGCAGTTGCGCGAACAGGGTCTCGCCACCCTGCCCGCCCTTCCCGTCACCGTCGGTCTGCACCACGTCCAGCTGCGCCAGCCAGAAGGCCCACAGCGCACGCACTTCAGACAGCAAGGCCAGCGCCTGCTGGACGCGGTCTCCAAGCAACTCGGCGCTGGGGATGTCGCTGGCGTCGTCGCTGCGGCCCAGGGGCAGCTTGCCCAGGCGGAAGAAGCTGTCCAGCGCGTCGACCAGTTCGAGCTTGTTGCGCAGGCTCAGCTCGATGTTGATGCGCTCGATGCCTTCGGTGTACTCGCCCATGCGCGGCAGTGGAATCACCACGTCTTCGTTGATCTTGAAGGCGTTGGTGTGCTTGGCGATGGCCGCCGTGCGCTTGCGGTCCAGCCAGAACTTCTTGCGCGCGTCGGCGCTGATGGCCACGAAGCCTTCGCCGTGGCGACTGTTGGCGATGCGCACCACCTCGCTGGTGGCCCGGGCCACGGCGTTTTCGTCGTCGCCGACGATGTCGCCGATCAGCACCATCTTGGGCAGACCCGAGCCGCCGTTGCCCAGGGCGCGCTTGCTCTTGGTGGCGTAACCCACGGCCTTGAGGTAGCGGTCATCCAGGTGTTCCAGACCGGCCAGCAGAACACCGCGCTCTTTCAGTCCGAACAGGTAATCCTTGATCTCGACGATGCTGGGCACGGCATCACGGGCATTGCCGAAGAATTCCAGGCACACGGTGCGCACATGGGCGGGCATGCGGTGCACGATCCAGCGCGCGCTGGTGATCAGGCCGTCACAACCCTCTTTCTGTATGCCGGGCAGGCCGGCCAGGAACTTGTCGGTGACGTCCTTGCCCAGGCCTTCCTTGCGGAACGTGCGGCCGGGGATGTCCAGACGTTCGGTGCGCTCGAGTTTCTTGCCGCTGGCGTCGAAGTACTTCAGCTCGAAGCTGGCCAGTTCCACGTCGTGGATCTTGCCCAGGTTGTGGTTCAGGCGCGTCACTTCCAGCCACTTGGCCTCGGGCGTGACCATCTTCCAGCTGACCAGGTTGTCCAGCGCCGTGCCCCACAGCACCGCTTTCTTGCCGCCGGCATTCATGGCCACGTTGCCACCGATGCAGCTGGCCTCGGCGCTGGTGGGGTCGACGGCGAACACGTGCCCGGCGCGTTCGGCGGCATCGGCCACGCGCTGCGTCACCACGCCGGCTTCACTGAACACGGTGGGCACCTTGTGGGCCACACCGGGCAGGTCGATGAACTCGACCTCACTCATGGCTTCGAGCTTTTCGGTGTTGATGACCGCGCTCTTCCACGTCAGGGGCACGGCACCACCGGTATAGCCGGTGCCGCCGCCACGCGGGATGATGGTCAGGCCCAGCTCGATGCAGCCCTTCACCAGGGCGGCCATCTCGGCCTCGCTGTCGGGCGTCAGCACCACGAAGGGCATCTCCACGCGCCAGTCGGTGGCGTCGGTGACGTGGCTGACACGGCTCAGGCCGTCGAACTTGATGTTGTCCTTGCCGGTGGTGCGGCCCAGCACGCGGCGCGTGGTCTTGCGCAGGTCCCACACGGCGCGGAACTGCGCGGCGAAGCGCTCCACGGCCTGGCGGGCTGATGTCAGCAGTTCACCGACCAGGGCGTCGCGTGCGGCGTCGTCAGCGGGCGTACGACGCTTTTCCACTTCGCCCAGGCGATGCTGCAGGGCCTCGATCAACAGGGCCCGGCGCTTGGGGTTGTCCAGCAGATCGTCTTCCAGGTACGGATTGCGCTGCACCACCCAGATGTCGCCCAGCACCTCATACAGCATGCGCGCCGAACGGCCGGTGCGGCGCTCGCCGCGCAGCTGGTTCAGCAGCGCCCAGGCGCGTTCGCCCAGCAAGCGGATGACGATCTCGCGGTCGGACAGCGAGGTGTAGTTGTAGGGAATCTCGCGCAGGCGCGTGGTGTGCGCTTCACCCTGCAAAGCGGAGTCTTCGCTCAGTTGGGCGGGAGCGAGACGCTCGGCGGCAGCCAGGGGCAGGGGTGCATTCATAGGGGTGTCGCTGATGCTATCGCAGGGGGGTTGACCGCGCAGCAACGTGGTCGCTGTGGGTCTTCGCGGCCGGCCGCGCCAGTGTGCTGACCAGCGTGCAGGCCCCCGCAGCGCACCACAATCCCGGTATGGTGCATTGGCCCTACCCGTTCTGGATCGCCCACCGCGGCGCCGGCAAGCAGGCGCCCGAGAACACCCTGGCCGCGTTCCGCACCGGGCTGGCAATGGGCTGGCGCGGCTTCGAATGCGATGTGCGCGTGAGCGCCGACGGCCAGGCTTTCCTGTTGCATGACGACACCCTGGAACGCTGTACCGACGGCCACGGCGCTGCGGCAGCCCTGGAATGGCCGGCGCTGGCCCGTCTGGACGCTGGCGGCTGGCACTCAGCCCCCTACCGAGGTGAGCCGCTGGCCCGCTTGCAGGACGTGGCGACACTGCTGCTGGCCCAGGGCGCGGTGCTGAATATCGAGATCAAGCCCCCGCCGGGCGCCGAGGCCAGGACAGGTGCCGGCGTGGCCCGCCAGGCCCAGGCCCTGTGGCAGGCCGCCAAAGACGCAGGTGCGCCCTGGCCGCTGCTCAGCTCATTCCGCCCGGCGGCCCTGGCTGCGGCGCGATTGGCCGCCCCCTTGCTGCCCAGGGCCCTGCTGCTGGACAGGCTGCCGCCCGACCCGGTGGCCGCAGCCCGCTCCTCAGGCTGCGTGGCACTGGTTGTGCACCATCCGCTGTTGACCGCCGCGCCCGACCTGCTGGCGCACGCGCATCAGGCGGGGCTGCGCTTGCTGGTTTACACGGTGAACGACCCGGCGCTGGCCCGCCATCTGCAGCATGCGGGTGTCGACGGCCTGATCACCGACGAAGTGCAGTGCTTCCAGCCGGATCCAGCGCCCAGGCCACCCCTTGCCCAGGCACGCTAGCGCGGCGAGGCTGGGCCTTCGGCGGAGCTTGGCGGGGCGGGCGGGGCTGGTGAACCTGACCGGGCCGGCGGCAGGGACGCGCCAATGCCGGCTTGGGCATCGGTCTGCGTTTGCACCTGGCCCGGCACCACGCCTGGCGCACGCAGCAGGGCTTCACCACCGACCCAGTCGTCGGCGCGCTCCAGTTCCGGCAACTGCTTCAGCTGGCGGATGGCCGGCAGGCGCCAGGCCACCAGCACCAGCAGGGCAGACACCCCGGCGGCAAAGCCCAGTGCAGAACGCAGCCCCACGTGTTCACCCAGCCAGCCGCCCAGCAGTGCCCCGGGGGCCGCGAGCAGCAATGTCAGCCAGCGCATGGTGCTGGTCATGCGGCCCAGCAGCGGCTCGGGCGTCACGGCCTGGCGCAGGGCCAGGAAGTTGATGAAGATGAAGACTGCGCCGGTGCTGAACAGCATCATCATCAGCGCGAAGGCCGCCACGCCCCAGGCATTGGCCGGGGCTACGGCCAGCATGCCCCAGCCGAGGCCGCAGATGGCATAGCCCATCACCAGGCAGGGCCCAGGCCCCAGCTTCTGGCTGATGCGCCGGCCGTAGACGCTGCCCACGATGGTGCCCACGCCCACGCCCATGTAGCACAGGCCCACCTGCTGTTCGTTCAGGCCCAGCGTGCGGGTGGCGAACAGGATCTGCACCACCATGGCGGCGTAGTGCGCCATCTGCCACACCGCCATCAGCGCGCCCATCGTCATCAGCAGGCGGTGGCCGGCGACGAAGCGCAGTCCCACCATCAGGTCGCGCCAGAAGTGCGCGTCGGGGCGCACTTCCCGCCGTTCGTAGACACGAACACGGCGCAGGATGAGTGCACTGCCCAGCAGCAGGCCGGCGTTGACCAGCAGCGCCATGGGTGCGCCCATCAGGCGGATGAGCAGCCCGGCCACGCCCGGGCCGGCCACCTCGGCGCCCGACGATGCCAGCGCGTTCTTGGCATAGGCCTCGACCAGGCGTTCTCGTGCCACCACCTGCGTCAACACGATCTGCGCCGCAGTCCCGGCCACGGTGTGCACTGCGCCGATGAGAAAGCCCACCACGTACAGCCAGGGCATGGTCAACCAGCCCAGCCACCACGCCAGGGGCACGCTGGCCGCAGCCACGCCGATCATGGTTTCGCCCACCACATAGACCGGCAGCTTGCGCACCCGGTCCAGCCACACGCCCGAAGGCAATGACAACAGCACGAAGGGGGCCAGCTCGATGGCGGTCAGCAACCCCATCTGCATGGGCGTGGCCTGCAGCAGCACCGCTGCCGTCAGCGGCAAGGCCAGCAGCATCACCTGATTGGCCAGGCTGCTGGTGAGGATGGACGTCCACAGCCGCAGGTAAGTGGGGTCACGCCACAGATCACCGGGGGGCAACCGGGGCAGCGCGAACAGCTTCACGTCAGGGGCAGGCGGGGCAAGGGAGGGAGATCAGCGGGCGGTGCTGCGGGTAAGGTGCTGCGGGCTGCGGCAGCCGGAGCCGCCGTGGCTTCGGCGCTGCTGCCTCACGCTCTCAGGACCGGTAGTCGGCGTTGATGCTGACGTAGTCGTGCGACAGGTCGCAGGTCCAGACCGTGGTCTCGGCCGCGCCGCGACCCAGGTGAACGCGCACGGTGATCTCGCTTTGCTTCATCACCCGCTGGCCGTCTTCTTCGCGGTAGGCGGGGTGACGGCCCCCGCGCGTCACCACGTGCACGTCGTCCAGGTGCATCTCGATCAGGGCCTGGTCCAGGTCGGCGATGCCGGCATAACCCACCGCCGCCAGGATGCGGCCCAGGTTGGGGTCGCTGGCGAAGAAGGCCGTCTTCACCAGCGGCGAATGGGCGATGGCGTAGGCCACCTTGCGGCATTCGGCTTCGCTGCGCCCGCCCT
>Ga0105045_10002211_pt1 | contig 16330 bp, 11 predicted proteins | sample MAT02_FD_78089 | JGI IMG/M metagenome (GOLD analysis project Ga0105045, IMG submission 78089) | Freshwater microbial communities from Lake Fryxell liftoff mats and glacier meltwater in Antarctica - MAT-02 (megahit assembly) | ecosystem: Environmental > Aquatic > Freshwater > Ice > Liftoff...
CGCTTGCACTAAGTATCGGCGCAAGTGCATAACCCAGCCCATGCTTGAGAGGTTAGGGGTGTTTTTTGGTGAGACTCTGTCGTTCGTACTGCATCATTTCCTGTGGGGGAGCACCCATTTCAGCCCTCAAGCACTACATCCAGCAACAAGCCGAGATCGACTGATTGCTCCCTCCGGTCACCCGCCGCTTCACCACCCCCCAAGCCTGCGGCTATGGGCGGAGCACTGCGACGGATCTTGGGTAGGATGATAGGACGAAGAACCCTAGGGTCGTCGCATTCATTGAGACAAAGGATATAAGAGGTTCAGACCATGATGAACAATGGGCAACGCCGGATAAAGCAAGTTTGGATAGCCGCTTGCGTCTTAGTTTTGGCGTGTCTGTGGGTCTTGTTGGGGGCCGTTCCAGCATGGGCCGCAGTGGATACCGTCAACTACAACAACAGCAACCTCGAAGGCCAAGATTTCTCAGGTCTCGATCTATCCGGCAAGGCTTTTGTGGCTGCAGAGATGCGCGGGATTGATTTGCATGGTGCAAACTTGAGCAATGCCATTTTGACAAAAGCCGTCCTGTTGAAAGCCGATTTAAGGGGCGTCAATCTCTCTGGAGCATTGTTCGATCGGGTGTTTCTCCTCGGGGCAGACTTAACCGATGCCATATTGGTAGACGCAACGATGACCCGCACGGGTTTAGATGATGTTGAGGTCACCGGAGCTGACTTTAGCGATGCGATTTTAGACCGCTATGAGCAGGCCAAATTGTGCGATCGCGCCTCTGGCACAAACCCCACCACGGGAGTCGATACCCGTGAAAGCTTGGGGTGTCGTTAACTCTACTCGTTACAGTAAACCTAAAAAAATGGATGATCTGACGGGTTAGAGTCCTTGTCAACAGGCGATTTCAAATGAGATCTACAGGGCTGTTCTTCATGCCGCGCGCGCGAAGGGGGTTCAGGCTTTCGGGTACAGGTTATCAACAACGCCAATTTTGATAAGCTGAAATTTAAGAGGCTCAAAGTATGAGCCATAGCCGTACTAGCGATAAAGCGATTGAATCCATTGCCATTCTTGGGTTAGCCCTGATTCTAAGGAAACTTGGGGGGCATACCCGATGAGGTTAGCGGCCTTAGAGACATCCGCAGCGGTGTGGCGAGCATCTCCCCGGGCATTTTCAAAATATTCTCGCTGAACGGGTATTTCGGTAATGCGCTCAATGGTATCGATCACATCAATGAGAGCCACACGACTGCCTCCACCGATATTGAACACTTCGCCGGGGGCAGCGGGGGCAACGGCAGCGGCAAGGTTAGCGGCGACCACATCTTTCACAAAGGTAAAATCTCGGGTTTGCCGACCATCTCCATAGATTCGAATGGGCTTCCCTTCAAGAGTCGCCTTGAAAAAGAGGTGGAAGGCCATATCGGCGCGTTGTCGTGGCCCATACACCGTAAAGTAGCGGAGGCTGACCGTAGGCACCCCAAAATTTTGGTAATACAGGCGGCATAGTTGCTCAGCAGCGAGCTTGGTAATGCCGTAGGGTGACACCGGTTTGGGGCAAAGCGCTTCTGTGGTTGGCAATGTTTCAGCATCCCCATAAACTGAGGAGGAGGAGGCGTACACAAAGCGCTTGAGGCTAGGGATATGCTTAGCCGCCTCTAGAATAATTTGAGTGGCGTTGATGTTGCGCTCGGTGTAAAGCTGAAAGCCTTCACCCCAACTGGCACGCACCCCAGCTTGGGCAGCTTGGTGATACACCACATCTACATCTACCAGGAGTTGTTTCCAGTCGAGTCCCTCAATGTCGGCTTCTATGAGCTGGAAGTTGGGGTGCCCTTGAGCCGGAGCAATATTTGCACGTTTGAGGGTGGGATCATAGTAGTCATTAAAATGATCAATCCCAATGACGCGATCGCCCTTTTCAAGCAGCGTTTCCACGAGGTGCGACCCAATAAACCCGGCAGCACCTGTCACAATACTCTTGCCCATTAACTCTGTTTCCACCACAACAATAACCATCATTCTGCAACGTTTCACGCCCTATCCCAGTCGCCTCCTAATGGAGAAAAGGAATTTGAGGCATGGGAGAATCTCTAGATCTCAACCCAAACACTCATTCCAGCGATTTTTCTAAGACGGCAACGTTTGCCCGATGAACCGAGTCAGCCTCTAGCGCCGTGGCTCAACCCTAATTTCCCGCACTAGCCGAGGGGCTATTTCATCAGAACAGCCCCGAGTCTGAGTCAGTCGCTCAGTCAACATGACTCATGATTTTAGCGCCCACTGTGGCCTTCTGCTAGAAACCGCTAGGACAGTCTCCAAATTGCTCTAGTTCAGCACAGGAATTTCAACCGATGAACCGGCTGGGCTGGGGTGCAGTGAGATCGGGCAGCATCCGCAACCGGGTATGCCAAATAGGGTTTAAGACTTTTTCCCTAAGAGCCAGTAGGTTCGCATTTGCCCCTTCCCCTTAATCTCAATCACACCGCGTTCTTCAAAGAGGTAATCATCCAAAAGCTTAAGGTATACCGTCTCTGTCACTTGGATGCGCCCCGGCTCTCCCTGCGATTCCATGCGGCTAGCAACGTTGACGGTATCGCCCCATAGGTCATAACTAAAGCGGCGAGCGCCAATAATCCCTGCGGTAACGGGGCCTATGTGAATCCCGATGCGGAGGGTTAGGGGTTTATCGGTGGGCGTACGGAACGTCTGAATCACATCCTGCATGGCCAAAGCCATATCGGCGATCGCCTCCACTGGGTCAGGAATAGGCGTGGGCACTCCGCCTACCACCATATAAGCATCCCCGATGGTTTTAATCTTTTCTAGCCCTTTTTGATCCACAATTTTGTCAAAGGCCAAAAAAATAGTGTTGAGTAAATTCACTAACTCACTCGGCAAAATATCTGAAGACAACTCCGTAAAGCTGGCAATATCTGCAAACAAAACAGAGGCGCGCGTAAAGCTATCGACAATGGTTTTTTCACCTCGTTTTAAGCGCTCTGCGATCGCCTGGGGCAAGATATTCAACAACAATTGCTCGGTGCGCCGCCGCTGCCGCCGCAACTCTTCCTCCGTTTGCCGCCGCGACGTAATATTTTGCACACTTCCTTCGTAGCTCTGAACCTCTGCGACCCCATTCCGAATCAGCCGGACATTCTCCGAGATCCAAATTTTGCTGCCATCTTTGCGATATACCTCAGACTCAAAATCAGAGGCAGAATCATACCGTTGCAAGTAGGCAATCATTTCAAAGCGCCGCTGGGGTTGGACATAGAGTTGCTGATCCACAGAAACCACCGCCGCCAACAACTCTGTAGGAGACCCATAGCCCAAAATATCCGCCAACGCGGGGTTGGCGCTGATATATCTACCTTGAGGCGTTATTTGATAGATACCCTCCACCGCATTTTCAAAAATGCTGCGATACTTCACCTCAGCTTCTTGTAACTCCGCTGTACGCTGTTGTACGCGCTGTTCTAAGTCTTGCGCCTGCTGCTCAAGGCGCTGCTGATAATCAATCAGATCCGCTTCGGACTGTTTGCGATCGCTAATGTCGTAGAGGGTCGTGAGCAATGACTCATTACCGCCCAACGACAGGGGATGAATGGAGGCCGAAACCCAAAGCCCCTCGCCAATCATCGTCCGCACTTGCATCTCATAATTTTTTACCTGCCCGTCTGTCTCTAGCTTTGCCACCAATCGATCTTCATCTTCTGGGTGCATCATAAATTCTCGCAGCCGATGCCCCACTAATTCTTGGGCATCAATGCCAAGTTGATCCCGCGAGGTCGAATTGGCAAACGAAATCACCCCATCTAAGCTCTGGGTCAAAATCATCAAAATCGGCGTAGATTCTGAAATAGCGCGAAACAGTGCCTCACTTTCACGCATTGTTTCGACGGCTTGCGTATAGAGTTGATACTCCAAGGTATCTCCATGCTCAGCCGTCGCCTTTAAAATCATCTCCAAGTCAACCTTGTCCTGCATGACCGTTTCTAGGATGCTCTGCAGGGTTGTCTGAGCCAGTTGACGTTGAGTAATCTCGCTTTGGAGTTGTTGATTAGTGCTGTGAAGGGTCGCCTCCACCATATCTCCATGCTCAGCCGTAGCCGTCAGCGTAATCTGAAGATCTTGCTTTTCCTGTTTTAAGCGCACGACTTCCTCGCGGAGAGCCGCGATTTCGTGGAATACTGCACTATCAGCTCTAGAGTCCGGCTCCATGCCTATCCAATTCACTAAACCATCAGTACTTTAAACATATTCAAGCGTCAGACTGGGCATCAGGCGTTGTAGATTTTTGAGAGATTTTGTTTGCCACAAAACCTTGGTTGATCCCTTGAGCGCCAGTTGTACCGTTCCCTTTTCTCGAACTTTTACAACAAACATAGATAAGCTACTAATTCCGGAGCTATTTAGGAATTCTAAGCCTTGTACGTCAATCGTAAGGGTAGGAGAGGTTTCAGATGCAGCCAGAAGTAACCTAATAATAGGCTGATATTCTTCCATGCCGTCTAGGCGCAAAAATCCCTGAATTGCAACCGTAGAGACGTCTGGTTGATACAAAACGCTATACTCGTCAGTTTTGATCTCCACGCCCCTCTCTCCTTGCCTTTCTATGGATGGGCGTGCCCTGCATAGGACTTCCCGAATATACAAAAATAGCATTATTCATGTGTACATCCAGGGTTTGATAAAATCTCCTCCCGCAAGCACCAACATTTTAGGTTGGAATTGATTGGTTGAACTTGTTTGGTTGGGATTGACCGGTTGGGATTGACCGGTTGGGATTGACTGGTTGGGATTGACTGGTTGGGATTGACTGGTTGGGATCGTTATTGGATCGGTTGGGACAACATCTTGATGATGTGAGAAGCTCACCTGAGCCTTGCATTGAGCCTTGCATAAAGCTGTTGGCTAGACCTGCAAAGATGCAACCACCTTTACCAGCACACTACCATCATCTTGGGGGGTGAGGTCTTCGAGGTCTTCGGGTGAGTCTTGAAACTGCCAACCGAAGGTGGCAGAGTAATCATTAATCATAGTCAATACACCCATGCATGACTCTCCGGAGCCTAATGCAACTTTCTCAAGGTGCTGGGTGTAGATCTCATCGATATCACTATCGATCAGAGTTTCTACGAAGGCTTGGTAGCGAGACGCAGTGGGGCGATCGCTATAGTTAATCACCTGAAAAATAATCTTCTGCTCATAAAGATAAAGGGTAATGGTAATCGGGTATTCCTTCTTAGAATTGCTATATTTCACAGCATTTTCCAAGAGTTCATTGGCAATGAAGCTGACCGCCGACTTGACAGATTCACGCTGATTGATTTGATCTTCTGCGAGTTCATCTCCTGGGAAAAACGTTGCAAAATAGTCACCCAGAAAATCTGCCGATAGGCCATAGTTTCGCCAGCGCTGCTTTCGAGGAGCAGCCCCAGGCGAAAAGTGCAACGTTAGGTACTCATCACTACCAGACATTTCGGGAATGCGTTCACCGTAAATACGACTGCCAGGGACATGAACCATTGGAGTGGCGTTAGAGGAGGTTTACTGGAAATTTGCAAGATTACAAGACTTAGAGAAGCCCTTGAAGGACAATCTAAACCGATGACCTGAGACTGTTAGCAATGATCTGAGAATATTAGCAATGATGGTGCCAATACAACCAGCAATGGGCAGATGAAACCTATAACCACTACCTAAACAGGACAACTTAATCAGGACAGAAAAACAGGACACAATGGGATGGATTCCTAGTGTTTGCTGGCAAGACCTATTTTGGTTATTTTTTTGCCTAACCTAATATAGTCTGCCAAGGTTGCCTGCAACCCTAAAAGCTGACATCTTCTTGGACAATTTCCTTGGCAGAAACCCTCGTAACTCCTAAATATAGCCATAGTCACAAAATTTAGGACATATCAGCGTCATTCCCGTGGAAACGGGAATCCATGGGTTGCACGACTCTCAAGATGGATTCCCGCGCAGGCGGGAATGACAGATAAATGTCCGATGGATCATGGCTACGGCTATATCTATTCCAACCCACTCAAGACTGGGGGTCAATGATTTCAATGGGATCTCAGGGGGCGATTCCATTGGCTATTCTGAGGGTATTGCTGTGCCTTCAGTTACCAAAATGCTAGGCATACTAGACACTGGAAGCCCCCGCTCACACTGATTAGGCCGTGCGGATCACGCCATTTTCAGGATTGACAAGCCGCAAGAGTTTTTGTTTGATTTGGGCATCAAAGACATCCCATTTAATGCGGGTATATTCGCTATTTTCGTTGAACCCAGATAAGAACCCCATGGGGATCTCAAAGCCTCCAGCCATCGATCGCCCCCCACCGAAGAACCGCCCCTGGGTATCTTGCCCAAAGGCTTCTTTGATAAATTCATCGGGGTCAAGGGTGAGCTTGTTCGTGCGGAGAGACCCGACCACCACTTCCAAATCTTCATCCTCATCATGGACAATGCCATAGACTACTGCCGTATGGACGTTTTCTTCGGTGACTAGGAAATCTGCGGCTTGGGGAATGGCGTCGCGGTCATCGTAGCGTAAATAGCCCACGCCCGCGATGGAGAAGTTGTTTTGCATGATGCGGTTACGGAGCGATCGCTCAATCACATCCATCACCCGTTTTGACCGGGAAGACTGCAACACAGCACTCAGTAACTGGCTGTCATAGTAGCGACTGAGATAGGCCGCTGCCATGAAGTCTTCTTCTTGGGCTTGCATAAGCCGATTGGTATCGCTCCGTAGCCCATGCATGAGCGCCGTCGCACATTTGATATGCTGGCTGTTGCTGGTGTCAAGTTGCAACAAACCACTTTGTAGGTACTGGGTCAGAATGGTGGCTGTTGCTCGGGTATTTGTGCGAATGTCGCTAAATTCGGGGTTGAGGTCGTCTTGGGAACTGTGGTGATCAATGACAGCGGCCACAGGGAGCTTGGACTGTTTAATCAGATGCAACAGTTGAGTCGTAGCTCCTTGGTTATCAATAAAGACACAGCCGCCATAGACCGACAGGTCTTTTTCTTTGGTCATTTGAGTCGTCCAGCGTTGCACGGGCAACCCCATCAACTTGACTAGGGCAATATTTTCTTGGTGGCTGAGGGTGCCAGCATAAACAATGTCGCAGCGGATGTCATATTGCTCGGCAATCAACTTGTAGGCCCAGCCGCAGGAAAGCGCATCGGGGTCGGGAAAGTCTTGGAGCAGAATGAGTTGGCGATCGCCCCGATGTTTTTCTAGGAGTTGCTCTAGGGCGATCGCCCGTTGCTCTGACAAGCGCCGATTGGCCGACACCATCCCAGAATGATCAGCGCGCGCTATCGTAGCGTCACGCAGTCCACGGACAGCCGGTGGGGAGATAGGGCTAGAATCAAGCAAAATAGGGTCTGTCATTGTCTGAAGGTCGTTAGAAGTTGACGAATTCGTAAGCATAGAGGCAAACGTGGGAGCCAAGAATGAAGGGATGACAGGGAGATAAGGGCTTAAGCAGCCATGGCCGAGAGACACATCTCACCCACGACGATTCTGGTTTGACAAAACTGCAACACAAGAATGGCTTTGGGGTCTAACGAGCTAGGCATGAAGCGACTTGAGAACGTGTGGTGCCGGGAAAACAGAAGCGGTGCGATCGCCCGTTCCTTGATCTTCGCAAAAAATATCCCTCTCTGCATCCTACCGTCATCTACTATTTTCTCAGCCAATCATCGGAATTCACCCAACCCCTTGACAACAAAGAGATTGAGCGTTTTTGGGCATGGCGAAATATCTCTACCTCTATATTCGGAACTTTCTCCCTCGACGGGCATTAAAATTTTCAACCGACCCAACATTTCTAGGCTGATTCCACCCTCACCATCACGCCTGAATGATTCGGAGCGCTATCTGGGCACTGGACACTTTAGGTAGGATCGCCACCCTCTCCATAACGAAAACTGTCGGCCTGTTGATCTAGCACTCAACTTGAAGATGCGGCGGTGACTATCGCTATATCTCTCGGCTTCACCAAAAGCTCGAAAAAGCCCAGTTTCAGTGTCGTTCAATACAAGGGGTTGGGGGCAGACTGCTTGATGGAGCAATAAGCAATTACCGGGTTTCGACTCCGCTCAACCCCCTTCTGGCCAGGGGTTGAGCATTGATCGCAGTCGAATTGCATCTTACAAATAATTACATCTTCCACTTACGCTTAAGCCGTGATACCGCGCCAGCAACCCCTTTTTTGCCGTTCTAATGGGTCAACAAACGGTGTCAGGTCGTCCTATTCACAGTTTGTTTTGCTGCATCAGCGCCATTAGTTTGCGCTTACGCCCGTGCTGGTTGAGCAAGGTTTGGTAGTAGCGAGACCAATCCGCTTCTTGCCCTAGGGCGTGGTAAGCCGCCTTAACTCGTTGCAGCCATACCACTGCATGTTCATAATAATTGGCCTTACTCTTATCCATAATTGATTCCGCGCGGCGGCTGGCATTGCCAATCACCCACTGGCCGTGGGTGGCAACGGCTGCGTCCATTACTCGTAGAATGAGTTGGCTATGGTAGCTGCTTAGACCTGAGACCACCGCGATCGCATCCTCTAGCAACCCTTCATGGAGAAAAACATCGACCTGAGCCTGATCTAGCCCCCAAGCCTGACTTGTGCGTAGGTGTCGCAGCAGCATCTCGCGAACCGGAGGCCAGTCGGTTCCGGCTAGCATTTCGATCTTTTGGTAGGCATGAAGAGAGGGTTTGGTTGTGAACGCCACAACGCGAGCCTCCAATGCCGCACTGGTGTTGCCCATACCTTCCGCCAGATCACCGGCCCAGACAGCAAAATCAAAGGCCATATAGGGGTCGTCATGCTCAAACCGGAGACCCTGTAGGGCAATATCTAAGGCTTGGGAGAGTTGGTTTTGGGCTCTCAGCATCTCGGCTACAGCCTTGGCTTCGCTCAGAGTGGTCATTTGGCCTTGGGCAACGGTCATCACTTGGGCAAACAGCCCCAGTTGCCCCAACATGGTCAAATACTGCTGGGTCTGCCCTTCAGCCTCAGCCAAGTGCAGATATTCCTCATAGCGTTCTTGCTGAGCCAAAATTTTAAGGCGAACCTGGCTCAACTCACCGGCGCAGCTAGGCGCTGCCCCTGACCAGGCTCCCCGCGTTGAAATGTCTCCCTGCAAAACCCGCACCAAGGGCGGATAGTCCCAGCCCTGTCGCAGCGCCTCTATAGCTATGTCAAAGCTGCACAACTGATCTTGCCAAGCTGCCAAGTTTTCTTGCCACGCTAAGTTCTCATCCTCGGTTAGGTCAGCACACAAAAGAGCTTCGGCCCAGGCCGCATCGAAATCGACCCCCACATCTTCGGGGTTGAGCCCACAGTAGTCATCAACCTCGTCCCAGTTGTTTATACAGCCTTCGGTAATGCCCCGCAGCGCCACTAGAGCATTGTCGGCATCCCCCTGTTCGGCAAAAGCCAGCGCATCGGCGATTAATCTGCCCATTTCTATCCCAATATCGTCGTCGTCTTGGCCATTTTCCCAGCCGCGTATGGCATTCCGCAAAATCTCTCTGGTCTGGCGCTGAAAGGGAACCGGATCGACGCTGGTTTTGCGTTTGGGGGTCGGGGTGGGGGTGACCTCGGCGTGAGGTAGCTGATTCAAATACAAATCAATGAACTCTATTAAACCGGGGTCTTCGGCGACCAGGTGCTGCACCAACCCTTGGGTTTGCACTAGTGTCAGCGGAGTTAACAGCTGGGCCAGGGACGGGCGCTGCTCTATAGTTTCGGGCTGGTGAATGCAGGCGAGCAGCGTGGCGACGATGTGCTTGCACCAGCCCTCAAAATTGTAGAGGCAAGTGCAGCTGGCATGGGTGACGCCACCCCCATCAAAGTCGATGATGACCCGGTGGGGCATGACCTCATTGCCTTCGACCTCGGCCTGCAGGGTCTGCAGGCGCTGGGTAAGGGAGACCACCGCACCAGCGTGAAAATAGCTTTCACCCCGAGCATAAGAGGACTGGGTGGCATGGTGCTGAAGGGTGGCTAGCGTGAAGTTTGGCAGGGGCATGGGAGGGAATGGGTAGATCGAGTCGCTAGCGGAGGGTTTGAAGACTATCGTACAAGGTGTCAAAATAATTGTGACTCAGCACTGAGGCTCTGGAACCGATATCTTTATGGGTTTCTGACGCCTGAATACCATTATCGCTAAAAGACTTTTTTCCTAATGACGGGATATTTGGGACGCACCTATGACGGTTGCAACCACCACCAAACTACTGAAAAAGGCCTTGCTCAAAAATGGTGACAGATTGCCAGCATTGTTGTGCTTTGGATCGATCAAGGGAGTGAGCCAAAGCAGTGGCTGGTTAAGGTTTGCCTAGAAATTCTTGGAGTGCAGGAATGAAATTGCGGTTTTCGTGACTGGAGCGGCTGAGTTTGATGAGGGCAAACCGTTGGATGGGGGTCAGCCCTTGCCACTGCAACGGGCTGAGGCTGGCCTCAACGTCTTGGAGCTTGGCTTGGAGCGAAGCTGGGATCTGGCGCGGGTCTAGCCAAGGCGGATTGGGGTCGATGGGAAGCTCGCTGGCCGGGGCGTGGGTGTATTGCAAAATCAGGGCTTGGAGGGATGTGCGATAGGCTGCAATCTCGACCGGGGTGTTGCAGGGGAGGTTCACGAGGGTGTGGCGCTCGTCGGCAGAAAACTGATGCCAGTGGCTGAGTTTAAGTTTGATGCCGCAGGTGTCGAGTTTATAGCGCACCTGCATGGGGATGCAGCGCAAGCTCGCTACAAAATCGGCTTCAAACTGGAAGTAGACATTTTCAAGCATAATTTTGGCCAACAGACTGAGATAGATCATGGGCAAGCTTAGGCAGATGTGGAAAGGACTCCAATCAATACCGCTGGTTTCTGGGGCAATGGGTAGACCGTGCCTTTGACCTGCAGGGATCGATCTGCAGTGTATAAGACCGAGGGTGTCATTGCTGTTATTGGATGGTTAACGAGACTTGTTTTGTAAGGGGGGCAGTTTCTTGGCGCTGGAGAGGGCGATCGCCCTCTCCAGCCACTGCAATGACTTGCACCGCACAGGCTTTTAGCTCTGGCTCCAAGGAATCGGGGCAGACTGCTGGATGGGTGAGAGCATTGACCTCGGTATGGATGCCCCACAACGCCCCCCAGTGCATGGGCATAAAGAGCGTGCCGGGGGCGATCGCCTCGGTGACTTTAGCCTGTAAGCGGGCGAACCCACGGCGCGATCGCACTTCCACCCATTGCCCCTCTTCGATGCCTTGTTTGCGGGCATCGCGGGGGTGAATTTCCAGAAAAGGAGCGGGGTGGAGGGCGCGGGTTTTGTCGATGCGCCCGGTGCGGGTGAGGGTGTGCCAGTGGCCATAGAGCCGGCCATTGGTGAGGACCAAGGGAAAGGCCGGGTCGGGAGGTTCTGTTAACCCCCGAGAATGAGCGGCTGCGAAACGCGCGCGACCATCGGGGGTGGGGAAGTGATGATCGGTGTAAAGCCTTTGGCTAGAGGGTTTCTGGGCAGGCGGTTGGGGAGAGTTGTGTGCCAAATCTTGGGCAGCATCTTGGGCGGAATGCGGCCATTGTAGGGGCGATCGCGCCAGGGTGGCGTGGGTGATGCCGGATTGATCGCAGATGCGGCCTTGGGTGAGCGCCACAAACTCGGCACGCACCTCGGCCACGGTTTGGAAGGCAAATTGCTCGGCAAAGCCTAAGCGCCGCCCCACCTCCGCAAAAATTTCCCAGTCGGCGCGGGCTTCGCCGGGGGCTGGCCGAAAGGCTTGGCAGAGGGTGACCCGGCGCTCAGAATTAGTCATGGTGCCTGTTTTTTCGCCCCATTGTGCGGCGGGGAGGAGCAGATGGGCGTAGGCGGTGGTTTCGGTGGGGTCGTAGGCTTCTTGGTAGATGGTGAAGGGCGATCGCCGTAAGGCCGCATGGGTGCGTTGCAAATCAGGCAAACTCACGGCGGGGTTGGTGGCCGCGATCCACAATACCCCGACGGCCTCTTCTTCTAAGCCGCGCACAATACTGCAAGCATCCCGGCCAGGGTGAGGGGAAATTTGGCCAGAGGGTAAGCCCCAAGCCTGCTCTAGTGTTGTGCGATCGCCCGCATTAGTCACCGAGCGGTAGCCTGGCAACAGCGACGCCAAGCCGCCCGCTTCCCGTCCACCCATGGCATTGGGCTGTCCGGTTAATGAAAAAGGGCCACTCCCTGGGTTGCCGATTGTTCCGGTGAGCAGGTGCAGGTTGATTAGCGCCCGCACTTTGGCGGTGCCTTCGGCATATTGGTTCAGCCCCATCGACCAGAGGGAAAGGCTGCGAGGGCTGTCTGCCCAAAGGCGAGCGGCGGCTTCTAGATCGGTGCAGGAAATGCCGCAGCGCTGGGCTACGACCTCCGGTGAGTAGTCGCACACAATTTGGGCAAAGGCCTCAAAGCCGCTGGTGTGCTGCTGGATGAAGGGTTGGGCGATCGCCCCCCAGGCCAGCAGCAAATGGGCAATGCCGTTGAGCAAATCAATGTCGCTACCCGGACGGATGGCCAGATGTAAATCTGCCACCTCAGCGGTGGGCGTGCGGCGGGGATCGACCACCACCAGCTTCATTGCAGGATTTTGCTTATGGGCTTTGCGCAGGCGATTAAACACGATGGGGTGGCACTCTGCGGTATTCGTGCCAATCAAAAAAGCGTGATCGGTTTGATCCAAATCGTCGTAGCAGCAGGGCGGGCCATCCGAACCCAGGCTTTGGCTATAGCCAGCCACCGCCGAAGACATGCAGAGGCGAGAGTTGGCATCAAAGTTGTTTGTGCCTAGGCAGCCTTTGATCAGTTTTTGGGCAACATAATAGTCTTCGGTATGAAACTGACCCGACCCATAAACGCAGATCCCATCGGCTCCTAGGGTGGCCTGTGTCCGCCGAATTTCTTGCACAATCCGCGTCAACGCTTCATCCCATGAGACGCGGCGAAAGGGGTCGTCGAGGTGGTCGCGCAGCAGCGGATACAGGAGGCGGTCTTTGTCGAGGGCTTCGGCAATGGTGGCTCCTTTAACACAGACCATGCCCTGGCTAGAAGGATGGGCGCGATCGCCCCGCACCTTGACCCCGGCAGCGGTCGTGGCACTGGGCACAACCTCCAAGCCACAGCCCACACCACAATAGGGACAGAGGGTTTTCGTCGGATCAGACATTACACCATTCATCACCAAGTCACCACCAAATTAACCAGAGGGTTATAGGGGCAGGCGGGGAAAATTGGGCAGGCCGCAGCGGTCGGAGTTCAGCCTGAACTCCGACCGCTGGGCACCCCAGCCATCCCCCACTCAACCGTTACAGATCGTCGTGGGCAAAGCGCCGATAGAGGAAATCGAGGGCATAGTTCCGCAGTTCATAGAAGCGCGGATCTTCCATGATGCGGGCGCGGTTCCGGGGGCGGGCAAAGGGAATATCGATGATTTCGCCGATGGTGGCAGAGGGGCCATTGGTCATCATCACTAGGCGGTCGGCCAAAAACAGCGCCTCATCAATGTCATGGGTGATCATCAAGACAGTACAGCGGTGGTCTTGCCAGATCGTCAGCAGTTCTTCCTGCAATTCTTCCTTGGTGATGGCATCGAGCGCCCCAAAGGGTTCATCGAGCAGCAGCATTTTAGGGCGAATGGCGAGGGCACGGGCGATCGCCACCCGTTGCTTCATCCCCCCCGACAGCTCGTGGGGGCGTTTGTTTTGAGCCTCCGTTAGGCCAACCATAGCTAGGTTTTCGCGGGCGATCGCCAGCTTTTCTTGCTTCGCCAGCTTCGGAAACGCCGCATGAACCGCCAGCAGCACATTCTCAAGGGCAGTCTTCCAGGGCAACAGAGAATAATTTTGAAAGACCATCATTCGATCGGGGCCAGGGCGGGTAATGGGCTGATCGCCCAAATACACCGTCCCCAAGGTCGGTTGCGTAAACCCGGCCACCATATTCATTAGCGTGCTTTTGCCACAGCCCGAATGGCCAATCAGACAAATAAACTCCCCTTCTTGCACCGTCAAATCGAGGTTTTCAATAACGGAGTAAGGGCCATTGGGGGTGGGGTAAACCTTCGAAACATTTTGCACCGAGAGCAGCGGCAACGCCGACGCGGACGATTGAGGTTGATCGTGGATTTGACTGTTAGGGAGAGTCTGCATAGCGAGGGAAGAATAAAAGGATCGGGGCGAAGAAGACGGATCGATCAGGGTGTGATTAGGGATGCCGAAGCTTGCGCCTTGCACCCCTGCAACTCAAGCCGTTAGGCTGCAACTCAAGCCGTTAGGCCGCGACAGCGGTGGGGTCAAGGCTGACTTCCTCAATCCGCAGCTCACGCCGAATCGCCAAACGATTGAGGTAGCCAATGGGGTCGTTGGGGTCAAATACCGTTTCGTCAAACACTTGGAAAGGCTTGCGGGCGGGTTCGATATCGGGCAATTCCAGATCCCGAGCGGCAGCGCTAAACAGATCGAGACGCCGGGTGCGATCTAAGACTTCCACCCAGTTTTTGGGGAAGGGGGTAAGGCCCCAGCGCGCCAGTTGCGTCATGACCCACAGCGCTTCGCCCCAACTCGGACAGTTTGCCCGATCCACAAAGAATTGATTGAACCGATTTAAAGGCTCTGGATCAGCGCCGGTGCCCCGGTCATAGGGTTCAATGAAGCCCATGCGGACGTGGGCGGGGTCGGTGTCTAAATACTGCGGCTGACAGAGCATCTCCACGATCCCAGGGCGGTTGCGCCGATCATCGCAATAGTCGCAGGCTTCGAGCAGCGCTTTGATCAACGCGAGGTGAATCTCTGGATATTGATTGGCCCACTCTTCGCGCACTCCTAACACCTTTTCAGGATGGCCTGACCAAAGGTCTAAGCTGGTGGCCGCAACAAACCCCAGATCTTCGCGGATGGCGCGGGTGTTCCAGGGTTCTCCGACACAGAAGCCATCAATGTTGCCCGCCTTCAAATTTGACACCATCTGGGCGGGCGGAATCACCGTGAGGCTGACATCTCCATCGGGATCAATGTTGCCACAGGCCAACCAGTGCCGCAGCAACAGGTTGTGCATGGAGGCCGGATGCACCATGCCCAAAATGTGAGTGCGCTCAGGGGTTTGGGCAAAGGCGGTTTTGAGATCGCCGAGGTTGCGCACGCCTTGGCGATAAAGATCTTTGCTGAGGGTAATGGCATTGCCGTTGCGGCTGAGCACTAGCCCCGTTACCACCGGGCTAGGCAGATTTTTGCCCATCCCGAGGGTCAGGCCGAGGGGCATCCCTGCCACCATGGGAGCGGCATCGAGACGCTTGCTGGTAATTCCTTCGGCGATCGCCCCCCAACTGGGTTCGCGGTTGAGATTGACCTCCAGCCCATACTTTTTAAAGAAGCCTTTTTCTTGGGCGACCACCAGCGGCGCGCAATCGGTTAGGGGCACAAACCCCAACTCCAACACGGGCTTGGCCGCACCGGGCACCACCAAAGTGGGGCTGGCCTGCCTCCGCTTGGCGCGTTTTTGCTGGTTGAGGAAGTAGATAATTTCGTTGCGCAGGGCGTAATAGCTGGGGTGGTTGACTACCTCCATGCGGTGGCGCGGGCGCGGAATGGCAACATCTAACACCCGACCTACCCGCGCTTCTGGGCCATTGGTGAGCATCACAATGCGATCGCTCAATAGCAATGCCTCATCCACATCATGGGTCACCATAATGCAGGTGGTGTGGCTCTCTTCGCAAATCTGCATCAGCCGCTCTTGGAGATTGCCCCGCGTGAGCGCATCAAGCGCCCCAAAGGGTTCATCCAACAACAGCAATTTGGGGCGAATCGAAAGGGCACGGGCGATCGCCACCCGCTGCTTCATCCCCCCCGATAGCTCATGGGGAAACTTGTCGCGGGCTGGGCGCAACCCCACCAAATCAATGTGATGCTCGATGATGCTGCGACGCTCGCCCTTCGGCAAATGCTTTAGAGCCGAATCCACGGCCAACGAAATATTTTGGTAAACCGTTTTCCAGGGCAGCAGGGAGTAGTTTTGAAACACCACCATCCGATCGGGGCCGGGTTCTCGAACTTCACGCCCCTCTAAAATGACGCCCCCCGATGACGCCTTATCTAGCCCCGCCACAATGTTGAGCAAGGTCGATTTGCCACAACCAGAATGGCCAATTAAGGTGATAAATTCACCTTTTTGGATGGTGAGGTCGATGCTTTTGAGAGCCATGTAGCGATCGCCATTGGGCAACGCAAACACCTTATCGACGTAATCAATATCCACGAATGATTTCATGACAAGTCCTTGGGAAGTTGGATCAGGGAAGTTAGATCA
>Ga0105045_10002213_pt1 | contig 16321 bp, 11 predicted proteins | sample MAT02_FD_78089 | JGI IMG/M metagenome (GOLD analysis project Ga0105045, IMG submission 78089) | Freshwater microbial communities from Lake Fryxell liftoff mats and glacier meltwater in Antarctica - MAT-02 (megahit assembly) | ecosystem: Environmental > Aquatic > Freshwater > Ice > Liftoff...
GGGCGCCTGCCGGTCAGCCTGCCCCGACACGTCGGCCAGCTGCCGGTGCACTACAACCAGCGCGCCGGGGGCGCGGTGAGCCAGTTCTGGGGTGACTACACCGACTCGCCGACCACTCCCCTGCACCCGTTCGGGTTCGGCCTCACCACGACCATGTTCACCTACGACTCGCTCGAGGTGTCCGGCGGGTCGACCACGGAACCGGCCGTGATCACGGTCCGCATCACCAACACGGGGTCCCGTGCCGGGACCGAGGTCGTGCAGTGCTACGCGACCGACGAGGTCGCGTCGGTCGCCCGGCCCGAACGCCAACTGGTGGGCTTCACCCGCGTCGAACTGGAGCCGGGTGCCACAGCTTCGGTGCGCTTCGAGGTCCACCCCTCGCGCCTCGCGTTCTACGACGAGTCCTTCGACTTCGTCTGCGAGCCGGGGACGTTCCGCTTCGAGGTCGGCGGGTTCGCCGGATCACCCGCTGCCACCACCACGATCCACCTGGCGGGCGAACTCGAGCCGTATCGCCAGCGCGACGTCGTGGCCACCACGGTCCACCTCATGTAGGCCGCCTCCGACCGGCGTTCCTCGTGGCCCCGGGGCGGGCGTTCTCTCAGCTCCCAGATCAGCCCGCCGACAGGACCGGGATGAGCACCGCCGCCACTCGCACCGCCGGACGGTGGTGCGCGTTCACGGCGATGCTGACCACATCGGCAGCTGTCGTCGCTCTCCTGATGCTGGCCACGCCCGGACGATGGCCACTGGTGGTGGTACTGATCTGCGCCCTCCTCTGGGGTCTCGGAGGCGCCGTCGCTGTGGCGCTGACCCCCACCGGATGCGGCCATGGCAGCGCCGACGACGGCGACTCTGCCGGGGCTGCACGGATCGGCGTGCTGATGCACCTCGGCGGTGTGCCGGACGAGGTCGCTCGCACCGCTTCCGCGAGCGCCGCTGCATCCGGGCCCGTCGCGCTCGTGGTGCCCCCGGGGCGTGCGGTACCGGAGCTGCTCGATCCCGAGGTGTTCGTGGTGCAACCGGACGACCCCGCTGATGGCACCGCCGAGGCCCTCGCGCTGCTCCTCGACCGCTGCGACGCCGTGCTGTTCGTCTCGGCCCGGGCGCTGCCGGCATCGGGTTGCCGCGAGGCCGGGTCCCGGTTGGTCGAGGGTGCGTCGTGGGTGATCGGCGCCGCCGAGCCACTCAACCGTGACCACTTCGGCCCGACCAGTCGTGAGCAGCTCGATGCACGGCTCCGCCGACAGGCGGCGGCCGCCGGCCTGTGGTGCTGGCAACCCGATGCGACCGTGGTGAGAACGTCGTTGCTCCGCTCCAGTCCGCTCCCGCCCGGACGACCACTGGGTTCCTGGCTACGCGACCGCTCGGGCGAAGGACTGGCCGGCGCGACCGTCGAGGCGACACTGAGCCGCCGGGCGGCTCCGGTGGCGGCCGACGGGTTCTGGCCCGATACGACGGCTCGTCAGCGCGCCGCGGCCGCCGACCTGTCCGACGCCATGACGTCGGCCCGCTCCCGGTGGCGAGCTCGCGCGGTCGCAGCCGGCCTGCTCGTGCGCGCACTGTCCGGGTGGTCCGTCGTCCTGTGGCTGGCTGCGCTCGTACTGCTCGCCGGCGGATCGCCGGTCCGTCACGGCGAAGGGGCGCTCGCCGCGCTCATCTCCACCGCCCTCGTGCTGCGCTGGCTCGCACCCCATCTGGCAGGAAGTACCCGCCCAGCGCCCATGGCCGACATGATCGCCGGCCTGTACGCGCTGCCGGGTTCGCTCGCTGCCACGGCATCTGCGTGGAGCCGCCGGGTGCGGCCGGTCCGCCGCGCCGTCCCGGTCCGCCCCCTCGTGTGGCTGGCGCTCGTCGCCACCGCAGCCGCAGCGAGCGTTGTACTGACCGCTCGGCCGGGAGACAGCGTCGCACGCCTGGCAGCTGCGGTCGCCGCCGCTCTGCTGGTCCTGCTGTGGGTGTTCACCGTCCGGTCGCTCGTCGAGCGGTCCTGGCGAAGGATCGGCTTCCGGATCCCCCTCGACCTCCCCGCCGTCGTTGAGCGCGAGGGCAGTTCTCGAACGGACACGGCGTGGCGGCTGGTGGACGGCTCACCCGGCGGCTTCGGCGTGCTCGGACCGGTGACCGGACTCACCCGAGGCGACGAGGTGACCGTGCGGGTGCCCCGTCCGGGTGGCGATGAACTCGTCCTCGATGGCACGGTCGCCGCTCGACGCCACGGCAGGCACGGCGCTGAGCTCGTCGGCGTCGAGCTGCGCAGCGTCGCCCCGGGCGCCGCCGCGTGGGCTGCAGTGCTACTCGATGGCGCGTCCGAGCCACCGGCCACCGCCGCACCGGTCGCCGACGAGCGCACCGACACCAGCGCCTGGGGCCGCCGGGCCGATCGTCTCGTCATCGGGCTGGCCGTCGGCGCAACGGTCGCCGTCGTGCTCACCCTGGCGCTCGTGCTCGCCGGGCTCCGGCCTCTGGTCGTCCGTAGCGGCTCGATGGAACCCACCTACTCGGTCGGCGACGTGGTGCTGGTGGCCTCCGAACAGGCCGGCGACCTGCGCACTGGTCAGGTAGTCACCCGCTTCGACGCTCCCGAGGCCGCCGACAGCCTCACCCACCGCGTGCAGGAAGTGTCGGTCGAGGGTGGGGCGGTGCGCGTCGTCACCCGCGGCGACGCCAACGACAACGCAGAGGTGTGGACGGCGCCCGCTGCCCAGCAGGTCGGTGTGGTGGTGGCCTCGGTGCCCGTCGTGGGCCTCCCGCTCACCGCGGTGCGCACCTCGACGGGCTGGGCTCTCGGAGTGGGGACCGCCGTGCTCGGGGTGATCGCCGTCCTGTTCCGACCTCGGCGCAGGCGAACCGACAAGAACACCAGCGACAGCGACACCAGCGACAGCGACACCAGCGACAGGGACATCGCGGCGAACCAGGACGCATCCGAGGAGGAATCGCTCAGTTCGACCGACAACCTGCCGACGGAATCGGCACACACCACGTTCGGAGAGCGATCATGATTGACGAGCCCACGCCCGATCTCACCGGCCAGCGAGCGCCCGACGCGACACCGTCCCGTGCGACCACCGGCCTGCGCGCCGGGATCTCCGCCATGCTCATCGGCGCCGTCCTCGTCGGCGTCGGTGTCGTTGCGACCACATCGGCCTCGGACCAGCCGAGCTGCCCGGACCGCACGACGGCGATCGCCCGCTACGACGTCGTCGACGGCGCCTACCTGGCCAGCGCCACCGGCGAACCAGCCGTGGTGATCAACGACGGCACCGTGACCGGCGGGACGTGGACCTCGAACACGCTCGTGTCGGCCGTTGTCGTCAAGGGTGGCCCCGGGTCGGCCACGACCACCGTGGATCCGGCCCAGCTCGCCGGCGCCTTCGACAACTCACTTCTCACACCGGTCGACGGCGCGGTGCCCGAGATCCTGAGTGTGCAGTTCTGTGGGCCGGCCGGTCGCGCAGCAGCGCTGGGGGTACCGCAGACCTACAGCGTGACACTCGCGGCGCGCACCTGTCCGACCTACACCGACATCATCGCCAACCGGAACCGCAACAACATCCAGGAGAGCCTGGAGGATCTGGGTCCGAACACCAACTACGGGCCCGGGCAGGTCGTGAACCCCGCCCAGGAGGCTGCGGCGCCCCAGGACAACTGTTCGCCGCTCACCGGCTGGAACTTCCAGTGGGGCACCGGCATCACCGGCAAGTCACCGGCCACCGCCAACCTCTCCACCGTGACGGGCCAGAACGCGGTCGCGACCACGACCGCCTCGGTGCCCGAGCTCGACGCCGCCGGCAACGACACCGGCCGGACCCTGGCCGGTGCGGTGACCTACACCCTGACCGCGGACCAGATCACCCAGGCGAGCAGGGGCCGGCTGTGGATCCAGGGCGGCACCAAGGCGTTGCCGCTCGGCGACGGGTCGCTGTCGTTCGGGGCGCTGCGCTGCGCGACCGACAACTACAACGGCGACAACGTCGAGTACGTCCGGTACCCGACCGACGCCCGACACGCCTACTGCTTCGCCTACTACGTGGCCCAGCCGCCCGAGCCGGTGAGCATCACCGTCCGCAAGCAGCTCACCGAGCGCTCGCCCGGCGGCACGACGTTCGACTTCACCGGGGACACTTCGTTCATCCCGGGCGGAGCGTTCACGCTGCGCCCCGCGGCGAGCGGCGGCTCTGCCGAGATCACCTTCATCCGCGCCGCTGACGTGGCCTGGACCGTGGGCGAGAACGTGCCGGACGGGTGGACACTGGAGTCGCTGGAGTGCACGGCGCCTGCGAGCGGTCGGGAGGTGCTCGTCGAAGGATCGACTTTCGTGGCGAACCTGGCACAGGGCGACCAGATCGTGTGCACCTACACCAACGATCTGGGCCCGCCGCCGAGCACCACGACCACCACCGAACCCACCACCACGACCGAATCCACCACCACGACCGAATCCACCACCACGACGGAGTCGACCACCACGACGACCCAGCCGACCACCACCACGACAGAGTCGACCACCACGACGGTCGCACCCACCAGCACCGTCGCACCCACCAGCACCGTCGCACCGGCCAGCACCGTCGCACCCACCACGACGGCCGCCGGGAACGAGGTCGCCGGCGAGGTGGTCATCAGGACCGAGGTCTCCTCGGACGACGCCCGGGCCAACAGCGCCGACGTGCTCGCCTTCACCGGCGGGAGCGCGACACCGGTGCTGGTCGTCGGCATCGTGCTGTTGATCCTCGGCGCCACATTGTCCGCACTGTCCTGGCAGCGCCGTCGGACGTACTGACACCACGACGCTGGCACTCCTGATCGGTCCGGCCGACGCCGGCCGGACCGATCAGGAATCCAGCTTGAGCACCTTGCGGGCGTTGTCCCGCAGGAACTTGGGCCAGACGTCGTCGTTGAACGGCACGTCGGGCAGCTCGGAGAAGATGCGCTCCAGCGTCAGGCCCATCGGGAAGTAGCCGGCGTAGATGATCTTGTCGGCGCCACGTGTGTTGGCGTAGTCGATGATGGCCTTCGGGTAGTACTTCGGGGCGAACGCAGAGGTGGAGTAGTACAGGTTCGGCCACTTCAACATGAGCTTCACCGCCAGCTCCTCCCACGGCTCGGCGCCGTGGCGCATCACGATGGTCAGCTCGGGGAAGAACCAGCAGACCTCGTCCAACAGCTCGGTCGCCTGACACGCCATCGGCACGCGCGGACCGGGCACGCCGGTACACATGAACACCGGGATGTCGAGCTCGCAGCACTTGGCGTAGATGGGATACCAGCGCTTGTCGTTGATGGGGACCTGCGGGTTGTAGCCGGCGGGGAACCCGACGATCGCCTTCAGGTCGACGGTCTCCTTCAACCGGACGATCTGCTCGACGGCGGTCATCCCGTCGTTGGGGTCGACACCCGCCGACGCGAGGAACCGGTCGGGGTGCTCACGCAACGCCCGGGTCTGGTTGTCGCCACCCGCTCCGATCATCGCCATCTCGATGCCGTGATGGTCCATGAGCGCGAGCGTGTGCGCGACCGGGTCGGACCCTGCCTCCATCGCGCCCGGAACCTTCTTGAACATGTACTGCGCCGGGAACTCGAATTCCTCCTTGGACGCAATGTCCTTGAGGTTCGGCGCGAGGAACTCGTAGATCGAGCGCACGTCGTCGAAGGGAAGATCCATCATCGTGTCGATGATGCCGATTCCAGAGGGCATGACCATCCGGCCACGGTACTGGAACTAGAACGTGTTCTCATGAGCCGGCCGAACGTGTTGCTGATCACGCTGGATCAGTTCCGCGCCGACTGCCTCGGGGTCGCCGGGCATCCGCTGGTACGCACCCCGAACCTGGATCGGCTGGCCGCCGAGGGGGTGCGGTTCACCCACCACTTCGCCAACTGCGCTCCCTGCGGGCCGTCGCGGGCGTCGCTGCTGACAGGCCTGTGGCAGATGAACCACCGGGTCACCTCCAACGGCGCACCGCTGGCGGACCACCTGCCGATGTTGCCCCGCATGCTGCGAGACCACGGCTACGACCCGACCCTGTTCGGCTACAGCGACACTGCGCTCGATCCTTCGACGCTGGACCCGGACGACCCGCGCCGCACCAGCTACGAACAACCCATGTCGGGCTTCGCCAGCGGACTGCTGCTCGATGACGACATCGGTCCGTGGGTCGACTGGCTGGCGACCCAGGGCTACGACACCCCCGATGATCACCGACTGATCTACCAGCCTGCGGACGTCCAGATCCCGGTGGACCGTGGCGCCACGTGGCGCCCGGCGATCTACGCGGCGGAGCACTCGGAGTCTGCGTTCATGACCAGCAGCGTGCTCGACTGGTTGGACAGCCCCGGTCGCAGCGACGAGTCGTGGTGCGCGCACGTCTCCTACCTGCGTCCGCATCCGCCGTACCTGGCTCCCGCGCCGTACCACGACATGTTCGACCCCGCCGATGTGCCCGACCCGGTTCGCCAGGGCTCACCGGAGGCCGAGGCCGCGGTGCACCCGTTCGTGGCCGGGGCGCTGGCGCTCGTGCCGTCGCCAGCGGACGACCTGGACCAGCGTCAGCTGCGCGCGACGTACTACGCCATGATCGCCGAGGTCGACGCGCAGGTGGGACACCTGTTGGACGGACTCGACGAACGAGGGCTGCGCGACGACACGATCGTGGTGCTCACCTCGGACCACGGCGAGCAGCTGGGTGACCACTGGCTGATCGAGAAGCTCGGCTTCTTCGAGCAGAGCTACCGCATCCCGTTGATCATCCGCTGGCCCGCCATGACGGGACGACCCGGACGGACCGTCGACGCGTTCACCGAGAACGTCGACATCACGCCCACGCTGCTCGATCTGGTCGGTGCACCGCCCCCGCCGTTCTACGACGGCGCGTCGCTGCGCCCGTTCCTCGACGGGGACCGGGAGGGCGACGACGCCCCGGCGGGCTGGCGTGACGCCGTGCACCACGAGTTCGACTTCCGCGATCCGGGGTCGTCGATCATCGAAAACGTCTTCGGACTACGCCAGGACCAGTGCGCGATCGCAGTGCTCCGCGACCGGCACCGTGCCTACGTGCAATTCTGCGGCGACCTTCCTCCGCTGTACTTCGACCTGGACGACGACCCGGGCGAGCTGGTCGACCTGGCCGGTGACCCGACACGCACCGCCGAGCTCCTCGACGCCACCCGGGCACTGCTGCGGCTGCGGATGGAGCACACCGACCCGCGGCTCGCGAACACACGGGCAACCCCGTCGGGGACCCTGCAGCGGGCCGATCCGCCGCGACCTGCCCGATAGGGTGACCCGGTCCACCCGGCGGCCCGCTGCCGCCTCGAACCCACGACGTGACCCATGGCCCGACGCCCCAGCCTGCAGCGTCCGCGGCCCTTGGAACTGGGCCGCCGCCTGGTCGACCTGCTCGGGCCGACCGGCGAAGCCGCGCGCCAGAGCCTGGTCGCACTGGTGTTCAACTCGACCACCAGCCTGGTCGCGGGCGCAGTGCTCGGTGCGATCGTCACCACGTTCGAGGACCTGCCCGGTCTGTTGGTGATGGTGCCCGCCGCGATCGGTCTGCGCGGCAACATCTTCGGAGCGCTCGGCAACCGCATCTCGACCGCCATCCACACCGGCACCTTCCGCGTCTCGTTCAAACGCGAGTCCGTGCTGAGCCAGAACATGTTCGCGTCGGCGTCGTTGACCGTGATCCTGTCGTTCGTGCTGGCCTGCGTCGCCAAGTTCGTGTCGGTCGGGTTCGGGGTCGAGAACACCATCCCCGTGCTCGACCTGGTGGTCATCTCGCTGCTCGGCGGGACGATCGCGAGCCTGGTGGTGCTGGCTGCGACCGTCGTGCTGTCGATCGGCGCGGTCCGGCGGGAGTGGGACCTGGACAACCTGGTCGCGCCGACCGTGTCGACCCTGGGCGACGTGGTCACGATCCCCGCACTGTTCCTCGCGTCGAAGCTGTTGGGGCAGGGAACGCTGACCACGACGCTGGGGTGGGCGGCGCTCGTGGTCACCGCAGCGACGGTGCTCGCGACGCTGCGGACACACTCGAAGTTGTTCCGGCAGATCGTGCGCGAGTCGATGCCGGTGCTCGTGGTGGCCCTGGCGCTCTCCACGTTGGCGGGCGTCGCCGTCGAGAAGCAACTGGCGATCTTCGCAGCGCTGCCAGCGCTGCTGGTGCTCCAACCGGCGTTCGTGTCGAGCGCCGGAGCGCTGGGCGGGATCCTGTCGAGCCGCGTGGCGACGAACCTGCACCTGGGTCTGGTCGAACCCCGGATGCGCCCGGGGCGCGAAGCGCGCCGGGACGCACTGCTGGTGCTCATGATCGGCTTCCCGATCTTCACGTTCAACGGCATCGGCGCCGACCTGGTCGCCGGCTGGATCGGCCGGGCCAGCCCCGGCATGGGATGGATGGTCCTGGCCTCGCTGCTCGGAGGGTTGGCCGCCGTGCTGTTCGTGATCGCGCTGGCCTACTACGGCACGATCGGCGCCTGGCGAGTGGATGTCGACCCCGACACCTACGGCATACCCGTCGTCACCGCATCGGTCGACTTCGTCGGCGTCGTCGCGCTGATCGTCACCGTGTCCGCGCTCGGCATCGCGTAGCGGACGAGTCCGTGGCAGACCGTCCCGAGCAGTCGGCCGCTCCGGCCTGGCAGTTGGCAGAGCAGGCCGTCGCTCAGGCGGTGCCGAGCAAGTCACAGACCAACGCGGCCACCGGGCTGCGCTCGGACCGCGACAGCGTCACGTGGCCGAACAACGCGTTGCCGCGCAGCGTGGCGACCACCGACGCGATTCCGTCGAAGCGCCCGACGTGCAGGTTGTCGCGCTGGGCGACGTCGTGGGTGAGCACGACCCTGCTGCCCTCACCGAGTCGGCTCAGCGCCGTCAGCAGCACCATCCGCTCGAGGTTCTGCGCCTCGTCGACGATCACGAACGTGTCGGTGAGCGTCCGGCCGCGGATGTGGGTGAGCGGCAGCACCTCGAGCAGGCGACGCCCGATGACCTCCTCGATCACCTCCGGTCCCGCGATCGACTCGAGGGCGTCGTTGACCGCCGCCGCCCACGGATTCATCTTCTCGTCCGCGTCACCGGGCAGGTAGCCCAGGTCCTGGCCGCCCACCGCGTACAGGGGACGGAACACGATGACCTTGCGTTGGGTACGCCGTTCCAGGACCGCTTCGAGCCCTGCAGCGAGCGCGAGCACCGACTTGCCGGTGCCCGCAGGACCGCCGAGCGAGACGACGCCAACCGAGTCGTCACTCAGCAGGTCGAGCGCGATCCGCTGCTCGGCAGAGCGACCGCGCACGTCGAAGAGATGACGATCGCCGTCGACGAGGTGCGCACGACCATCGGCGCAACGTCGTGCCAGCGCGGAGCCACGCGACGACCGCAACACCAGACCGGCGTTGACCGGCACCGCAGCGGCCTCGTCGAGGGCCACGACACGCTCGGCATAGAGATGCTCGACGGCGTCGGCGGTCACATCCAGCTCGACCATGCCGGTCCAGCCCTGGTTGCCGTCGGCCAACTCGTTGCGGTACTCCTCGGCGCCCAACCCGACGACGGAGGCCTTGAGCCGCAGGGGCAGGTCCTTGCTGACCAGGGTGACGTCCAGGCCCTTGTCGGCCAGGTTGCGGCCCACCGCCAGGATCCGGTGGTCGTTGTCCGACGACGAGAATGCGAGTGGCAGGCTCGAGGTGTCGATGTGGTTCAGTTCGACACGGGCGGTGCCGCCGGCGTCGTTCACCACGATCGGGTCGGTCAGGGTGCCGTGTTCGGTGCGCAATCGCTCCAGGGCGCGCAGCGCCTCGCGGGCGGACCACCCGAGCTCGGGGTGGAGGCGCTTGGCCTCCAACTCCATGAGGACCACGAGCGGTATGACCACGTCGTGCTCCTCGAACTTGCCCAGTGCCGCCGGGTCCGCCAGCAGCACCGATGTGTCGAGGACATAGGTGCGGGTGTCGATGACCTGAACGTAGCTGCGGGGAATCGGTTCCTGGTGTCACTCGACGACCCGACCCGTGAACGGAAGATGAACCTCGGACGGATGAACCTCGGGCGGTGGCCGGCGGGGGTGGCCCACCTCGGTACGATCGTCAGGTCATCACAGGAGGTGGACATGAGCGACCAGCACTCCGAGGGTTCCGGACCGGACGAGCCGACCACTCCTCCGCCCCCTGGCGCCCCGCCCCCGGGCACCCCGCCGGCTGCACCCGCATGGCCGGCACCCGGTGGCCCTCCACCGGACAACGCCGCACGTAGCGATTCGACGACCGACGACACGGCCGACATCGACGGGGTCCCGACCACGAACCAGCCCGCCGTGCCCCTGGCGCCAACACCACCCGGAGCGCCCCCGGCGTGGAGCCAGCCGGTCGACCCGCCGACCGCTCCGGTTCCGCAGTACGGCGCACCACCCGCAGCACCACCCGGCGCACCACCGCCCGGAGCGCCGCAGTACGCGCCACCCCAATACCCCGCGCCCCAGTTCCCCGCGCCGCCGGGTGCACCGCAGTACGCACCACCCGGAGCGCCACCTCCCGGCACACCGCAGTACGCCCCGCCGCAGTACGGCGCACCACCACCGGGCGCACAGGCGTACGGCGCCCAGCCCTACGGAACGCAGCCGCAGTTCGGCCCGGCCGGCTATGGAGCGCAGCAGCCATCGGGGGCACCGGCCCTACCCACGGAAACCTCCACACCGAAGCGGACCGGGCTGATCGTGGCGCTGGTCGTCGTCGTACTCCTCGTCGTGGGCGGCATCGTCGGCGTTGCGCTCCTGACCTTCGTCGGAACCTCGGGCCTCGAGCTCACCATCGACACCTGTGAGATCGCGGCCGACGGCACGCTCAGCGCCTCGGGCACCGTCGAGGGCCCGAGCGGTACCGGCGTCGAGATCCAGGTCGACTTCATCGACACCGCCACCGGCGACCAGGTGGACTCCAGCACCGTCTCGGTCGACCTGGGCACCGCCACCCCCAGGGGCGACCCATGGACCGCGTCGGGCACCGCCGGCGACCAGGTGCAACAGGTCAGCTGCGACGTGACCGCCGGGGAGTGACACGGCGCTTCCGCGGAAGCGCGCCGACACGAGGGCCGGCATCGGCACAACGTGTCGATTCTCGGCCCGAGATCCGTCACCCCGCGTCTGACGACCCGTCAGATACGGGACTAGCTTCGGACGTCATGAACCTCGACCTGACCGCCGAGGAGCAGGAATTCCGTGAGGAAGCCCGCACCTGGCTGCGCGACCACCTGCCCACCGAGGAGCGCCCGCCCGAGGGCGACGAGATGCGCGCCTTCGACCTGGCGTGGCAGCGCACGCTCTACGACAGCGGCTGGGCAGGCATCAACTGGCCCACCGAGTACGGCGGCCGGGGTCTGACCGACATCCAGCAGATGATCTGGTACGAGGAGTTCGCCAAGGCGAACCCCCCGTTCACGCTCAACAACTCGTGCACCTTCGTCGGCAACCTGCACGGCGGCCCGACGATCATCGTCAACGGTGACGAGGAACAGAAGGGCACCTACCTGCCCCGCATCCTGCGCGGCGAGGACGTCTGGTGCCAGGGCTTCTCCGAGCCGGGGGCCGGGTCCGACCTGGCAGGTCTGAACACACGGGCCGAGATCGACGGCGACCACCTTGTCGTCAACGGCCAGAAGACCTGGACCAGCTACGCGCACGTCGCCGACGTGCAGGAACTGTTGGTGCGCACCGATCCCACTGCTCCCAAGCACAAGGGCATCACCTGGGTCATCTGCGACATGCGCACCCCCGGCATCGAGATCCGTGAGATCCGCACCATGAGCCATGTCACGGACTTCTGCGAGGTCTTCTACGACGACGTGCGCATCCCGCTGACCAACGTCGTCGGCGGTCTGAACAACGGTTGGCGCACTGCGATGTCGACGCTCGGCTTCGAGCGGGGCACCGCGTTCATGGCCGACCAGGTCGAACTCGCCGCGACGGTCGAGCGGCTGATCGACGAAGCACGCACCCGGGTCGGCCCCGACGGCAAGCGCCCCGCGATCCAGGACGAGGAACTGGCTCGGCGTCTGGCCATCGCCCGTGCCGAGGTCGCGGCGCTACGCGCCATGACCATCACCGGCATCTCGCGCAACGCCCGCACCGGCGTGCCCGGACCCGAGGGCTCGATCGTGCGTCTGTTCCACGGCGAGCTGCACCAGCGCGTGTACCAACTGGCACTCGACGTCATCGGCGCCGACGCGCTGCGCCTGACCCCCGTCGATGGGGAAGGCGTGTGGACCGGGCCGTACCTGCAGTCCTTCGCCTACACGATCGGCGGCGGCACCACCGACATCCAGCGCAACATCGTGGGCGAGCGCGTGCTCGGCCTGCCCAGGGTCTGAGGAGCGAACCGTGGACCTACTTCCCACCACCGAGCAGGACGAGATCATCGCGACGGTGCGCTCGCAGCTCGAGCGCGAGTTCGACCTGCACGCCCTGGCCGAACGTGACGGCGCCGCCCAGGTCGTCGACGACGCACTCTGGCAGCGCTGCGCCGAGTTGGGCTGGTTCGGCCTCGGCATGGCCGAGGCCCTCGGTGGCGTCGGCTACACCCTGGCCGAAGAAGCGCTGCTGTTCGCCGAGGTCGGAGCGCACGCCACGCCCGGGCCGTTCCTGCCCACCGTGCTGGGTGCCCGACTGGCCGCCCTCGCCGGCGCGACCGACCTCCGCGACGGAATCCTCTCGGGCGAACAGCGCATCGCGCTGGCCGAGCCGCACGGGCACGGCGAGGCGAGCGCCGGAGCGACCGTGTCGGGCACCTTCCGGGTGACCGACCACGGCGGCGCGCACCTGGTGCTGGTCCTCGTCGATGACACCGCGTCGATCGTCGCGGCATCGGAACTGGTGGCCGAGCCGATGGCCTCGCTCGACCTGTTGGTCCCCACCGCGATCGGTGCCGTGTCGGGCGTGCCCGCGCTGTCCCATCTGGACGGCGCCGCCGGGCTGCGCCTTCGTGCAACCGTGCTGGTGGCCGCCGAACTCGCCGGCATCGCCACAGCGACCGCGGACCAGTCGACCCAGTACGCGAAGGACCGCGAGCAGTTCGGCCAACCCGTCGGCGGCTTCCAGGCGGTCAAGCACCGCTGCGCCGACATGGCGGTGCGCGCCGAGGCCGCGACGAGCCTGGTCCGTTACGCATCGCTCGCGGTGCGCGACGGGCACCACGACGCCCGCTTCCACGCCGAGGCCGCACGAGCGGTCGCCGCTGCAGCAGCGGTCGACAACGCACAGATCAACGTGCAGAACCACGGCGGCATCGGCTTCACCTGGGAACACACCGCGCACCGCTACGTGACCCGCGCCCAGGTCCGGTCACGCACCGTCGGTACCCTGCGCGACGCGCTCGCCAATCTGCTCGCACAACCCTCACCCGCCTGAGTATCCGACTGGTCCGGCGGGGGCCGACCCGTAGGGTGTTGCGATGGCCACCGACCTGCTCGCGCTGTCCGAGTCGATCCTGGACGGCACCACCTCGATCGAGTCACGCCACCCCGTCGCGATGTTCGGCACAACCGAACTGCACGAACTGGGCGACGGGCTCGCCTTCATCGAGAGCTTCGCCAACGTCACCGCGTTCGATGTCGGCGGGTGCCTGATGATGATCGACGCCGGCGGCATCCTGGCCGCCGGCAAGGTGCACGCCGCGATCCGCCGCTGGACCGACTCGCCGCTCGACACCGCGGTCTACACCCACGGCCACGTCGACCATGTCTTCGCCGTGCCGATGTTCGACGCCGAGGACACCTCGGTGCGCCCGACGGTCGTCGCGCACGAGAACGTGCCGCGACGTTTCGACCGCTACCAGCTGACCAACGGCTACAACGGCTGGATCAACCAGCGGCAGTTCCAGCTGCCCGAGCCGATGTTCCCCCGCGACTTCCGCTACCCCGACCGGACCTACGAGCGCGACCTGACCCTCGACGTCGGCGGGCTGCGCGTCGAGTTGCACCACGACAAGGGCGAGACCGACGACGGCACCTGGGCGTGGATCCCCGAGCGGTCCGTGCTGTGCACCGGCGACCTGTTCATCTGGGCGGCACCCAACTGCGGCAACCCCCAGAAGGTGCAGCGCTTCCCTTGGGAGTGGGCCGTCGCGCTGCGACGCATGGCGGCGCTGGGCGCGGAGCTGATGCTGCCGGGCCATGGCCTGCCGATCGCCGGGCGGGACCGGGTGCACCATGTGTTGACCACCTCTGCCGAGCTGCTCGAGTCGATCCACGACCAGACGCTGGAGCTGATGAACTCGGGCGCAACGCTCGACGAGCTGATCCACACCGTGCGCGTGCCCGAGCACCTGATCGAGCTGCCCTGGCTGCAGCCCGTCTACGACGAACCCGAGTTCGTCGTGCGCAACCTGTGGCGGCTGTACGGCGGCTGGTACGACGGCGACCCCTCGACACTGAAGCCGTCGCCGAAGGCCGAACTGGCCGTCGAGCTGGCGACGCTGGCCGGCGGCGCCTCGGTGCTGGCCGAGCGCGCCGGCGAACTGAGCGACGCCGGCGATCACCGCATGGCCTGTCACCTGGCCGAGCTCGCCGGCGATGCCGCCGCCGACGACCCGGCGATCCACCGGCTACGGGCGCAGGTCTATGCAGCGCGCGCCGAACACGAGCGCTCGGTCATGTCCAAGGGTGTGTACCGCTGGGCGCAACGCCGGTCCGACGACGTGGTCGAGCGGGCATCGGGCACGGACGGGAGATCCGGAACCGAATGAGCGCACGGCTCGCGGACCGGACGTGACCCCCGCTGCACCCGGAGGCTGATCTGCCAGTTCCGCCGGGCCCGGTGCAACACTGGTCTCCGTGATCGTCGGAAGTGGCGCCTACAGCGCAGGCAAACGAGTGGCCGAGTGCCAGGAGCCCGGTGGTCCCGCGGAGTTCGCCGAGTTCGCTGCCGCAGCGAACGGCGACGGCGAGTTCGTGTGGCTTGGCCTCTACGACCCCAGCCCCACCGAGCTGGCCGCGGCCGGTGCCGCGTTCGACCTGCACCCCCTCGCCCTCGAGGACGCCGAGGTCACCGCCGAACGGCCCAAGGTCGACGTCTTCGGCGACACCCTGACCGTCGTGCTGCGACCCGCCCGCTACATCGACGACATCGAAGAGGTCGAGTTCGGCCAGATCACCCTGATGGCGTCACCGGGCCAGATCGTGGTCGTCCGACACGGTGACGCAGTACCCCTCACCAATCTGCGGACGCGCATGGAAGCCGACCCCGACTGGCTCGCACAGGGCCCGGGCGCCGTGCTGCACGCCGTCATCGACGAGGTGGTCGAGGCCTATTCACCGGTACTCGCGGGCATCGCGGACGACATCGCCGAGGTCGAGATCACGGTGTTCTCACCCAGCCGCGACAGTCCCACCCAACGCATCTACGACCTGAAGCGGGAGGTGCTCGAGTTCGGCAAGGCCGCCACGCCGCTGGCGGACGCGCTGGCGAAACTCAAGTCCCTCGACCACCCGGTGCTCAACGACGAACTACGGCGCTACTTCGCGGACACGACCGATGACGTCCGTCACGTCGTCGACCAGGTGGCCACCGATCGCGAACTGCTGACCGGCGCACTCGAGGCGAATCTGACCCAGGTCTCGGTGCGCCAGAACGAGGACATACGCAAGATGTCGGCGTGGGTGGCGATCCTGGCGGTGCCGACGATGATCGCCGGCATCTACGGAATGAACTTCGACCGCATGCCCGAGCTGAACACCGAGTACGGGTACTACTTCGTGATGGGGTTCATCGGAGTCATCTGCCTGACGCTGTTCCGGCAGTTCAAGAAGTCGGGTTGGCTGTGAGTACGAACCGCACGTGAGCGGGTGGGAATCTGCCACAGCTGCAACCCCGGACGTCGTTCGTGCGTCTCTGATGGTGTGAGGGAGACCGATACACCCATCGCTGCGCTCGACGGCGCTGCCACCGCGCTGTTCCGACAGCGGTTCGATCCGATGGTGCGCCTGGCAACGCTGCTGACCGGCTCGACCCACACCGCCGAAGAACTGGTCATGGACGCCTTCAGCCGGGTCGCACCGCGGATCGGCGAGCTGGAGCACCCCAGGGCCTACCTGCGCACCGCTGTGATCAACGCGGCGCGGTCCCATCACCGTCGACTCCGCACCGCGCGGCGGGTCGAGCAGCAGGCGGAGGAAGCCGTCCACGACCCCGAGCTCGACGAGCTGTGGGACCGGTTGGAACAGCTCCGGCCCGATGAACGGGCCTGCGTGGTGCTGCGCTACTACGAGGACCTTCCGCTCGCCGAGATCGCCGCACAGCTGGACCTGCCGCTCGGCACCGTGAAGTCGCAC
>Ga0105045_10002214_pt1 | contig 16314 bp, 17 predicted proteins | sample MAT02_FD_78089 | JGI IMG/M metagenome (GOLD analysis project Ga0105045, IMG submission 78089) | Freshwater microbial communities from Lake Fryxell liftoff mats and glacier meltwater in Antarctica - MAT-02 (megahit assembly) | ecosystem: Environmental > Aquatic > Freshwater > Ice > Liftoff...
ATAAAAAAGTCAAAAGTACAGTTTTTTTTGATTTTTAATACAATTTGCAAGAAATGTACCAATTTTAAGAAACAATTCTTTTTTTCTGAATAATAAGTAATTCATTGTGCTCTTCTGAGCGAGGCAAGCGATGAACTACATAAGCTTCCGACTCAACATAATGCGAATAATTTTCATTTCGAATATTATCTTTTTCGTCTAAAATTATGGTGTTGAACAAAATATAGCCATTATCATTTAAAATTTCGCTCAAGCGATGCTGAAAAAAAGTTTCAAATAGAAAACTAGGCATGTGCAAATCTTGAAAAACATCAACAATAATAAAGTCGTATTTCAATTTAGTTTTTAAAACAAATTCAAAAGCTTCATGATGAATGAGATTGAAGTTTTTTATTTGAGCTAAACCAAAATGTGATTGAGCCAATTCGATTACTTTTTCGTCTAGTTCAATTCCAGTGATTTTTCCATCATAACCAATTTCATCCACTAAGGTTTTAATCACGCTTCCGCCCGCTACACCAAGAACCAAGATGTGTTTCATCGATTTTATTTTATCAAAACCGCTAAATTTTAAACCCTTTCGCAATACGCGTTGTAAACTTCCGTAAGAATAATTGGTGTGCTTGCTGTCTAAAACCAGTTCGCCTTAACTAACTTGACTTCGAGCGTTTTACTAATTTCTGAGGTGGTTTTGTAAAGGTTAATAGGATATAAGTAGCTTATCAGTTTCTTAAGCATGAAATAAATTTTAGTAAAAATAAGGGATTTATCGTACTTTTGCTAAAATATTTTTAGTGAAAAAAAGGCTGTATCAATTTATTTTTTTTAAACTTTTAGGTTGGAAAATCGAAGGAACTATTGAACCATCCGTTCAAAAATGTGTCTTAATTGTTGTGCCGCATACCAGTTGGCATGATTTTTATTTGGGGCCTTTTTCTCGCGGAATTCTGGAAATAGAAATTAATTTTGTGGCCAAAAAGGAGTTATTTCGTTTTCCTTTTGGATCTTATTTTAAATGGATGGGCGGAGCACCTTTGGACCGAACCGGTGGATTGAATCGGGTAGAAGCTATTGCAAAGTTATTTGAAGAACGCAAAATCTTTCGATTAGCCATTGCTCCAGAAGGTACACGTAAAAAAGTAACCAAATGGAAAACAGGTTTTTACTACATTGCACTTCAAGCAAAAGTTCCGATAGTTCCGGTTGCTTTTGATTGGGGATTAAGGACCGTTCGATACCATAAACCGTTCTATCCTTCAGGAGATATTGAGATTGACTTGCCCTTATTACATGACTATTTTAAAGGTGTCAAAGGCAAAATTCCAGAGCAAAGTTTTGACGTTTCTTAGTAGTTATTCTTTGTATTGATAGCTTTTTACCGTTCCGTTTTTATAAAAAACCATTACCTTTTCAATTAAATTGTCTGTTGAAATACTGCTTGTATTTTGAACAGTTTCTACAGAATTATTTACCGGAACAACTGGTTCTAACTGCTTTGTTGGAATAATTTCTTTTGGCAAAACGGTTGGAGCAGGAGTATCCGATTTAGGAAAACTTCCCTTATTGGTTAATAGCCAATATAAATCTACTTCTGGAAAGGCTTCTACAATTTTCATGACAAATTCCAAACTCGGTTTGTTTCTTCCCGAAAGGAGATGCGATAAACTAGAACGTTGAACGCCAATTTTATCGGCAAAAGCCGAGGCATTTAATTGGTAATAATCGAAAAGGATTTCTAGTTTTTTAGCAATCATTTGGGTGTTTAACATCATCATTGTTGAGTTGTAATTTAATTGTTACAAATGTAATCAAATTAAAAGGAATAACAATTGTTACAAATGTAATTTTAGTTTATTAAGCTGTTAATCACTTAAATTATACTTTAAATAATACTATTTAATTAATTGGTAATAAATATATTAGATACAAAAATGCAATGCTAATAACATTTGTCAATTTAGCTTTAAAACACCGCTTATCTTAGTGTTTACAAAAGTAACATTGTTAGCTATTTTGAACGTTTACAAATGTTATTTTAAAGATGTTTACTTTTGTAATAGTAAAAAGTAAGCTAAAATGAATCACCTCACTCTATTTAAAGAACACCATGAAAAAGAACTTTACGGTCGGTATGTTTCTTTACTTCAAATGGAACCTATTTTAGAAAAACATAAACATAAAAATATAATTACTGTTTTGGGAAAATCTGTTCTTGAAAAACCAATTTATAGTTTACAAACAGGAACAGGTGATTTCAAGTTATTGCTTTGGTCGCAAATGCACGGAAATGAATCGACAACAACGAAAGCACTTTTTGATTTATTTAATTTTCTAGATTCAGATTCGGAGTTAGTAAAACAATGGAAAACTAAATTTACTTTTTTGTTTGTTCCCATGTTAAATCCAGATGGTGCGGAAAAATACACGAGAGAAAACGCCAATCAAATCGATTTAAATCGCGATTTTTTGAATTTGTCACAACCTGAAAGTCGGTTACTGTTAGAAACATTTCAATCATTTAAGCCTGATTTTTGTTTCAACCTTCACGATCAGCGTACCATTTTTGCCGCTGGCACTACTAGAAATCCGGCTACGGTATCTTTTTTGGCACCTTCTTATAATGAAGCTTGTGAAGTGAATACGGTTCGTCAAAAAGCAATGAATTTGATTGGCGGGTTAAATGAGCGATTGCAAAAGTACATTCCTAATCAAGTAGGTCGATTTGATGACGGGTTCAATCGCAATTGTGTAGGAGACACATTTCAACAATTGGGCGTACCGACTGTTTTGTTTGAAGCGGGTCATTTTCAAAACGATTATGAGCGGGAAGAAACCCGAAAATTTATTTTTATAAGCTTGCTCGATAGTTTTGCTCTTCTCTACGAAAACGATATAGTTAGTAATAAAACAGCCGATTATTTAAAAATTCCGCAAAATAATCCTTGTTTTTATGATATTGTTTATCGAAATGTCAAAATTAATTATGATAATTCATTTTTAATAACGAATTTTGCAGTACAATTTAAAGAAGAAATTTACAATTCTGCGATTGAATTTAATGCTTACATTTCTTCCATTGGGGACTTAACTCATTTTCATGGTCATTTGGAGTATGATTTGCAAAAAGAATTGTATGAAGACAATGACGATAATTTTCCAAAAATTGATGAAAAAGCCAATTTTTTTGTTAAAAATTGTGGAAATTTCGTTAATGGGTTGCTAAAAAAGTAGAAAATTTGGTTTTGTTTAAAGATTTTATGTTTCCTTTGTATTTTAAAATAAAAATAACAATTATAAAAAATGAGTAAGTATCGTTTATTAGATGAAGTTGATCACCAAATCTTGGATATGTTGATTGAAAATACCCGGGTTCCATTTACAGATATCGCAAAAAAGCTTTTAATTTCTGCTGGAACTGTGCATGTTCGTGTAAAGAAAATGGAAGATAGTGGTATTATTATGGGCTCTACTTTAACACTAGATTATGAAAAATTAGGTTATTCGTTCATTGCTTATGTTGGTGTTTTTTTAAATAATACTTCGCAAACTAAATTTGTGTTAGAACGAATTAATGATATTCCATTTGTAACAGTTGCTCATGTAACTACTGGTAAATTCAATATTTTTTGTAAGATTCGTGCCAAAGATACCAAACATGCCAAAGATGTTATCTTCATGATTGATGATATTGAAGGTGTTTATCGAACCGAAACCATGATTTCCTTGGAAGAAAGTATTAATGATAAGAAACGCTTAATGCATACTATTTTTAAAGAAATGTAATTCATGGCAACTTATACAAACCCTCTTTAATCGGAGGGTTTTTTTGTTTATTATAGTCATTCTCCCTTTTTTTTCTTACTTTAGTATGCAAATTCATCACCATGTACACTCTTCCAAAAATTGAACGTTTTCAGCAAAATGTGCTTTCCAAATACCAAATATATAATAGCGTTTTTTTAACGCTTCCCTTTGATACGATAGAGAATACTGGGGTTTTGTTACCGCTTTTTTCTGAATTATGTGAAAAAGGATACCAAAACAAACAAAGTCCCGATCAAATTGTAGATCTATTTTTTGCGAGGTATGTTGATAAGCCTGCTGAAGAAAAGAAAATCGAGTTACTTTTTCGTTTTATTCAATATGTAGAAAGGCAAATTGTGCTATTTGATGCTATTGAAGACGCCGCTTTTCCGGTCATTAATAACATGGAAGGCCGAGGTTCGCTACGGGAAATGAAAGAGAAAGCGGAACAAGCTTCTTTAAATAAAGAACTGCTTGTTTTTTTAGAAAATTTTAAAGTGCGAGCCGTGCTCACTGCTCACCCAACCCAGTTTTATCCTGGTTCGGTATTAGGAATTATATCCGATTTAACGCAAGCTATTCGGGTGAATGATTTAGTTCAAATTAAAGAATTGCTAGCTCAATTAGGCAAAACACCTTTTTTTAAGAAAGAAAAACCAACGCCTTTTGATGAAGCCGTGAGTTTAACGTGGTATTTGGAAAATGTATTTTATGAATCAGTTGGTGAAATGATTCAGTATATTCAAAAAAATATTTACCAAGAAAAAGAAATGCCTAATAACGCTTTATTTAATCTCGGATTTTGGCCGGGTGGCGATCGCGATGGCAATCCATTTGTAACGACTGAAATAACCTTGCGAGTTGCCAATCGGTTGCGAACAGCGATTTTAAAATGTTATTATCAAGATGTTCGAAAATTAAAACGCAAATTAACCTTTACGGGAGTCGACATCGAAATTGCAGCGTTAGAAAACAAACTCTATCGTTCAGTTTTTTATTCGAAAGGGGAATTGTTTTTGACAGTTTTAGAATTCCGAACTGTTTTGGAAAGGATTAAACAACGCATCATTGACCAACATCAATCGCTTTATGTCGATGAAATCAATTTGTTACTCAATAAATTAAATTTGTTTGGTTTTTATTTTGCGACCCTAGATATTCGGCAAAATAGTCGGATTCATCAAGAAGTTTTTGAAGATATTGTTCAAAAGAGCACGTCCATTTTTCCAACAAATTATTTACAATTGAACGAAAGTGAAAAATTAACCGTTTTATCAAATTTAAAAGGAAAAATTTCCTCTTCTGATTTTGAATCTGAATTAGTTCAATCCACCTTGAGTTCCATTGAAGCGATGAAAATTATCCAACACGAAAATGGCGAAATGGGTTGTAATCGCTATATCATTAGCAATAACGAAAGTGCGTTGCATGTCATGGAAACTTTCGCCATGATTCAACTATGTGATTGGCAACATCCAACTGTCGATGTCGTCCCGTTATTTGAATCGGTGGAAGATTTGCAAACGGCTGATGTCATTATGGAAAAATTGTATACAAATCCGAGCTATCAGACACATTTAAACAATAGAAATCAGACTCAGACTATTATGCTTGGTTTTTCTGACGGAACCAAAGACGGAGGCTATTTAATGGCGAATTGGGGAATTTATAAAGCGAAAGAACGACTCACGGCCATTTCTAGAAAATATAATATTGACGTAATCTTTTTTGATGGTCGAGGTGGTCCGCCAGCCCGTGGTGGTGGAAAAACGAATCAGTTTTATGCTTCGCTTGGGCCAACCATTGAAAATCAGCAGATTCAGATAACAATACAAGGACAAACGATTAGTTCTACTTTTGGAACGTTGGATAGCTGTCGCTTTAACCTAGAAAATATGCTGACAGCGGGAGCAACGAATCAGTTATTTAGTAACGAAGAAAATCGGTTGACCGATGTTGAAAGTGATATCATTGATGCATTAGCGAAAAAAAGTTATGAAAAATACCTTTCGTTTAAGCAACATCCCAAATTCCTTCCGTATTTGGAACAAATGAGCACCTTGAATTATTACGCAAAAACCAATATTGGGAGTCGCCCTTCCAAGCGAAGTAAATCGGCTCAATTGGATTTTAACGATTTACGAGCCATTCCATTTGTAGGTTCGTGGAGTCAGCTAAAGCAAAATGTTCCTGGTTTTTTTGGTGTTGGAACTGCATTAAAACTATTTGAAGATACCAATCGGTGGGAGGAAGTAAAAGCTTTATTTAAAAATTCTCTATTTTTCAGAACCTTGATAGAAAATAGCATGATGTCGTTGTCTAAATCGTTTTTCCCGTTGACGGCATATATGGAAAAAGATGCTGAATTTGGTGCATTTTGGACTATAATTTACACAGAATACGTAGAAACCCATCGCTTATTGTTGAAACTTTCTGGTTTTTCAACGTTGATGGAAAATCAACCAGACGGAAAAGCATCAATTGCCATTCGCGAACAAATTGTGTTGCCATTATTGACCATCCAACAATATGCATTGCTAAAAATAAGTGCATTAAAGAAAGAAGCAAATCCCGACGAAGCTCAAATTGCCATTTATGAAAAAATGGTGACGCGGTCGTTATTTGGTAATATCAATGCGAGTAGGAATTCGGCTTAAAGACGTATAAAAACTTAAAAATGAGTAATGATACGCTAAAAATTTTTTTCGTTTTTGCTCTATATTTTCTTTGTTTCCTGTGATAAATTTGTCGGAGAAAAGGACGTTCTTGTCGATGGCGAAACGGGCGAATGAATAGCCAACGTAACTGTAAAAATGATTTCTGAGCAAGGCGACAGCGATTGTTTTTCTAAAGAAAATGGCTTTTTTCAATGTCAAAAGTGTAGCAGGTTTTTTTTGGAGTAGGAACGACTTTAAAACATCCTGAATCCACCAATCAATGGAAAAAAGTGTAAACATTTTATGACGATGCTTTATTTTTTAGAATGTTTTTAGAAAATACGGCATTGTCATTAGTAAAGAGCTTTTTTTTACATTAAAGGCTTATGAGAAAAGAGCAGGAGTTCGGCGAATTTTTGCAGATTATTTATGACGAATGTCTAGAAATCAAACGATTGTTATTAAAGATTTCAAGGCAGAAAGAACTCACTGAAAATTATCCTCATGGAAAAGCTACTAGTGCCATGAGTGAACAAATCGTCTTACCTTTATTGGTGATGCAAAAATAAGCTTCTTCTCAAATTAGCGACATGAAGAGGAAGAATATAATTGATCAAAAGTTGTTTAGCGTTTATGAAAAATTGCGAACGAGATCACTTTTTAGAAATACAAATGCGAGTAGGAACTCGTCTTAAAACTTTAAATAAAATGAAACCATCCGATTTACAACCCAACGAATACGCACCTTATTTTGAAACCTATATCAATCAAGTTTCCGACGAATATTCTTTGGTGGAAGAACTAGAAATTTCAGTGCATCGCTTGATAAAGTTTGTACAAAACATTCCGTTAGACAAATTCGATTATCGTTATGCCGAAGGAAAATGGACGCTCAAAGACATTCTCCAACATCTGATTGATACCGAAAGAATTTTAGCTTACCGTGCTTTGCGTATTGCTCGAAATGACCAAACGCCTTTGCCTGGTTTTGATGAAAATAGATATGTAGATTTTGCTCATGCAAACCAAAGAGAAATCAATGAGTTGATGGAAGAATTTAAACTCGTTAGGCAATCGACGATTCATTTGTTTCGAACATTTTCGAACGAACAATTGGCTTTAATGGGAACCGCTTCAGACAAACTCGTTTCTGTTCGAGCGATTGGTTTTATTATCAGTGGTCATCAAAATCATCATGCTAACGTGTTTAAAGAGCGTTATTTAGATGTTTAATTCCTGAAAAAAACATGAACTTAAATTATCTGCTTACTTTCTTATTTTGTCTATTCTTAGCTGTTGGAATAAATGCCCAAACCGTTAGGCAAAAAGATAAATATGGCGTTGCACTAGTTTATCAAGACGTTTTAACGCTGAAATCTAATGATAAATATGGAAAACCGCTTTATTTTATTGACGGGCAAACCATTAAAGTAAAAGATAAATACGGGCAAGCCGTTTATTATTTGGATGGAAATACCGTTCGCGGTAAAGATAAATATGGTGAAGCGTTGTACTATTTTGACGGACAAACTATTCGAACCAACAATAAATACGGACAAGCTATCTATTTTATTGATGGACAATCTATTAAAGTGAAAGACAACTACGGAAAACCATTATTTTATTTTGAAGGATTGCCAGAAAAATGGGTTATTATTTGTTTAATCGTATAACTTATAAATTACAAAAAATAAAATTCCAAATTCCAATCGTACTTAATTGGAATTTGGAATTTAAAAGTTTGGAATTTTATCACTTAGTCTTCGTCCTCTTCTTCATCCGAAGGTTCATCGTCATCGTCGTCATCGTCATCGTCGTCATCATCGTCATCGGAACCACCAGCATCTTTTAATAAATCAATTTCTACGTCGTCATCAGAGGGTGCGTCATCATCTTCTTCATCTACATCTACTTCATCAATATCATCATCGATACCTTTTACCGGAGAGATGCTATCGTCTTCAACATCGATATCGTCATCCTCCTCAAAGTTTTCAATACGTGTTGCCAGTTTTTTACTCACTTTTACCAAATAAATCGTGTCTACAGTTCGCACTTCAACCGCTTCAATCAATTCATTTTGAGCATTTCTGAAACGAATAATATCTGAATCTTCATATCCATCAGGAAATTTTTCCACCAACATGGATAAAATATCATTCGTTAATTTCGCATAATCAACAATAATTCTTCTCATAAAATATTATAAATCAAGTAAGTAAGCAAATATTAAGGGAGCTACAATCGTAGCATCAGATTCAATAATAAACTTAGGCGTGTCAATATCTAATTTTCCCCACGTAATTTTTTCATTCGGCACGGCACCAGAATACGAACCGTAACTTGTGGTTGAATCAGAAATCTGACAAAAATAACTCCAAAACGGAATATCATGCATTTCCATATCTTGGTATAACATTGGCACTACGCAAATTGGGAAATCTCCTGCGATTCCACCACCAATTTGAAAGAAACCAACTCCTTTTCCAGTAGAATTCTTTGGATACCAATCGGCTAGCCACATCATATATTCAATACCACTTTTCATTGTGGTTGGTTTAAAATTTCCTTTGATGCAATACGATGAAAAAATATTTCCCATCGTACTGTCTTCCCAACCTGGAACAACAATTGGTAAGTTTTTTTCTGCTGCTGCAACCATCCAAGAATCTTTTGGATCAATTTCGTAATATTGCTTTAGAACGCCAGAATTAATCATTTGATACATGAATTCATGCGGAAAATATCGCTCTCCTTTTGAATCCGCATTATTCCAAATATCAAATAAATGCGACTGTAATCTTCTAAACGCTTCTTCTTCCGGAATACACGTATCGGTTACACGATTAAAATGACTATCTAATAAATCTCGTTCTTCTTGTGGCGTTAAATCTCTATAATTTGGAATTCTTTTATAGGAATTATGAGCTACTAAATTCATAATGTCTTCTTCTAAATTGGCTCCCGTACATGAAATAATATGCACTTTATCTTGCCGAATCATCTCTGCTAACGATTTTCCAATCTCTGCCGTACTCATCGCTCCGGCCAACGTAATCATCATTTTACCGTTTTCTAACAAATGTTGTTCATAACCTTTAGCTGCATCAACTAATGCCGCCGCATTGAAATGAAGGTAATTTTTTTCAATAAATTGACTGATAGGTCCTTTGCTCATTTATGCTTACTTTTATTTTTTACTATAATACAGTGTCAAAGAAAAACTTTTTTTCTGAAAAGACAAATTCTTTTTACTAAGATTGTTTATTTTTTATCGTATCCTAAAATCGACAACACATCTTCGGCCTTTTGTTGTTCGGAAAATACTTCGGTCGCCAAAATACCATTTTCATCCCGATCAATCAGAATGTGTTGCGGTTGCGGAATCAAACAATGGTGCAAACCGCCAAAACCGCCAATCGTTTCTTGATAAGCGCCCGTATTAAAAAACCCAATGTATAAAGGTTTTTCTTTATTGTATTTTGGAAGGTAAACCGCATTCATATTTTGTTCGGAATTGTAATAATCATCGCTATCGCAGGTTAATCCGCCCAACAAAACACGTTCGTAGGTATCATTCCAACGGTTAATCGCCATCATCACAAACCGCTTGTTTATCGCCCAAGTATCGGGTAACGTGGTAATGAAAGACGAATCAATCATGTTCCATTTTTCACGGTCATTTTGCTGTTTTTGATATAAAACTTGATAAATCGCTCCGCCACTTTCGCCAACGGTAAACGATCCAAATTCTGTAAAAATATTAGGCACATCAACTTCGGCTTCCTCACAAGAAATTTTAACTTGATTAATAATTTCATCAATCATATATTGGTAATCATATTCAAAAGCTAATGAATTCTTAATCGGAAATCCACCACCAATATTTAAACTATCTAACGTTGGACATTCTTTTTTAAGGGAAACGTATACTTTTAAACATTTTACCAATTCATTCCAATAATAGGCTGTGTCGCGAATTCCGGTGTTGATAAAAAAGTGAAGCATTTTTAGCTCTACTTTTTTATTTTCTTCAATTTGTTTTCTATAAAAGGGAACAATATTTTTGTATCCGATGCCTAAACGCGAGGTATAAAACTCAAATTTGGGCTCTTCTTCAGCTGCAATTCGAATTCCGATTTTAAATTTACCTTCAATTTTTTCCTGCAACAAATCCAATTCTTCATAATTATCTAAAATTGGAATCGTTTTGTTGTGGCCACCATTAATTAGTCGAGCAATATTTTCGATGTATTGTTCTCTTTTAAAACCATTACAAATCACATAAGTATTCTTATTAATTTTGCCTTCAGCCATCAAGTTTTCTACAATATTGATGTCGAAAGCAGACGAAGTTTCAATATGAATATTGTTTTTGAACGCTTCATTCATAATGAAACTAAAGTGCGAACTTTTGGTGCAATAACAATAAAAATACTTGGCTTCGTATTTATTTTTTTCCATTGCTTTTCTAAACCAACCTTTTGCTCGGTTGATGTTGTTAGAAATTTGTGGCAAATAAGTAAATTTTAAAGGTGTGCCATATTGTTCTACTAATTTCATCAAGTCAATTTGATGAAATTGAAGGTTGTCTTTGTTTAAGGTAAATTCTTCTTGCGGAAAGTAGAACGTTTGATTAATGAGGTCGAAATATTTAGTATTCATTTAGTTTTTAGTAATTTAGATTAAAAATAAAGTAAAAAGTAAAGAAAACTGTTTTTCAAACCCGAATATTTTCAAAAATAATTTGCAGTTTTTCATGAAAAAGCGTGAAGTAGGTTGACGAATGAGAATTTAAACTACTTTTTTGTACAAAAGAATTTTTATAAAACCCAAGGAAGTCCCTATCAATACTACATGTATACGTTTGAAATATATTTTTGTTTTGACTGTTTTTCATTAGGGCAAATGTAAAAAATATTATAAGTTAATTACAAACCTTTTTAAAAAAAATAGTTAAGATTTATAATCTTCAAAAGCATTAAGAATCATTTGATTATCAGCATGTTGATTGATGCTTATTTTTCCGATGCCGTCTAAAAGAGCAAACTGCACTTTTCCGTATTCATTTTTCTTGTCATGAAGCATTAATTCGAGGATCGGATTTATGTCTTTTTCTTCCAATTCAATCAGGTCAAAGGTAGAACGAATTACTGATTTAATTTCAAGGTATTCCGTTTTAGAAATCATTTTTTTTTCCATTGAAAGATAACTTTCTAAAATCATTCCCATCGCAATCGCTTCACCGTGAAGCAAGTTTTTTTTGGATTCATTTTCTAAAAAATAACTTTCAATGGCATGACCGAGTGTATGTCCGAAATTCAAGGCTTTTCGAATACCGTTTTCTGTTGGATCTTGCGAAACAATTGTGTTTTTAATACTAACAGATTCGTATATCAATTCGTCTAAATCATCAGAAGTTAATTGACCTAAGTCACAGAATTTATTCCAATATTCTTTGTCAAATATCAGGCCGTGTTTGAGCATTTCTGCTAAACCAGAACGCATTTCATTTTGAGCCAAAGTGCCCAGAAATTCAGTGTCAATTAAAACTGCTTTGGGTGAATTAATCACACCGATTTGATTTTTTAAATGATCTAAATCAACGCCGTTTTTTCCGCCAATCGAAGCATCGACCATTCCTAATAAAGTGGTGGGAACATTAATAAAATCGATTCCACGTTTAAAAGTAGAAGCTACAAAACCTCCAATATCCGAAATTACGCCACCACCTAAATTGATTAGTAACGACTTTCTATCACCACCTAATTCGGTTAAGGAATGCCATAATTGTACGCACGTTTCTATGGTTTTATGGTTTTCGCCAGATTCTATTTCAATGATTTCAATTTCGATTTCTGTCGCCACTTGTGCCAAAAAATGAGGCAAACAATTGGAAGACGTATTTGTATCCACCAAGACAAATAACTTGGAATAGCGTCGATCAGCTAGAAAAGTAACTAAATAAGTATAACTGTTTTCGTTAAAATGAATTTCATATTCGTTGGCTTGGATGGATTGCATTGCTGTTTTTTAAAAAAGTTAAATCAAAATCGTTTGAAATTGTAGTATTAAAATGTTTTGTACAAAATAAGTAAAAATAAATATAATATTCTCAAACACTGCTTATCTTTGCTGAATTATTTTCAAAAAACCATGGATAAAATATTTGACAACACTAAAGTTGCTTTTGCTCTAAAAAGTGATTCTGAATTAGATAGAGCTTATTTTTTGTTCAAACTCATCGATAATGAACCCTTAGTTCGCATTGGAACAGCGGTAACGAATTTTGCGTTAAAGGCTCATTTACCTGTCGAAAAATTGATTCGAGCTTCAGTTTTTGATCATTTTTGTGGCGGTGTAAGTGAAGATGATTGTGTGCCTGTGATGGAAAAAATGTATACCAAAGGCGTTTGTTCGGTTTTAGATTATTCGGTAGAAGGCAAAGAGGACGAAGCACAATTTGACTCTGCGTTGGAAAAAATACTAAAAATCATTCAATTTGCAAAGGAGAAAGATGCCATTCCGTTTGCCGTTTTTAAACCAACGGGTTTTGGACGTTTGGATTTATACAAAAAAGTAGGTCGAAAAAAACTACTTAATTTTGAAGAACACCAAGAATGGGATAGAGTAGTGGCTCGGTATGAAGCGGTTTCTAAATTGGCATTCGAGTTAAATGTTTGCCTGTTAGTTGACTCAGAAGAAAGTTGGATGCAAGATGCCGCAGACGATTTGGTCACCCGAATGATGAAGAAATACAACAAGGTTAAACCCATTATTTTCAATACATTACAGCTTTATCGTTGGGATAGGTTAGCTTATTTGAAGAAAATTCATGAACAAGCCAAACAAGAAAACTTTTTTATTGGTATGAAGTTGGTTCGAGGTGCTTATATGGAGAAGGAAAATAACCGAGCGTCCGCCAAAGGTTATAAAAGTCCGATTTGTGCTACGAAAGAAGAAACCGATACGATGTATGACGATACCGTGGCTTATATGATTGAGAACATTGAGCAAATGGCTATTTTTGCTGGAACGCATAACGAATTAAGTTCGTATAAGCTAATGCAACTGATGAAAGAAAAAGGATTAAAAACAACAGATAATCGTATTTGGTTCGGACAATTGTATGGGATGAGCGATAATATCAGTTACAATTTAGCCGAAATGGGTTATAATGTGGCCAAATATTTGCCTTTTGGACCTGTTCGTGATGTCATGCCTTATTTAATCCGTCGAGCGGAAGAAAACACTTCGGTCGCTGGACAAACGAGTCGCGAATTGATGTTGATTAAAAAAGAACGTGAACGCAGAAAGTTAAACGATAATTAAAATAAAAAAGACACAATTCGATTTGAATTATGTCTTTTTTATTTGTGCTAATTTTCTAAAATTTATTTTCTATCTCGGCAGCTTTAAGCATGAAATAATGTAAATCAGTATTTTTAATAAACGGTTTTAACGCTTCACTTCCTGGACCGAACATCGCTAACTCGGTATAATCTGCTGAATGCTCCATACTAATCCAACCGACAGAAGTTCGCAATTTCTGAATTTCTGAAAACGCTTGAAACGGAATATGTTGATAGTTATATAAGCCGTCTTCCGATTTTGATAAACCATCGTAATAACCTAAAATTAATTTTGCTTCCTCATCAGTAAGGGCAAAACCATTAGCAAATTCTACGCGTTCTTTAACTTGAGTACTTGTTGATTGAGCAGTAATTCCGTTTAAAATCCATTCGTTGGTATGTTTAAATTGCTGAATTAAATCAAAATCGTCATTTGCTTTTTTACCATATATAATGCCAGGATTTGCATTTCCGTGGTCGGATGTTATTATCACCAAGGTTTCACCATCTTTTTCGGCAAAGTCAATTGCCGTTTGAATGGCTTCATCCAACGCAATTTGGTCATATAATAAACCGGCGATGTCATTGGCATGAGCAGCCCAATCTACTTTTCCACCTTCCACTTGCAGCACAAAACCATTCGTATTATTCTTCATTCGGTCAATCGCTTTTTGGGTCATTTCTGCCAAGGTTGGAATGGAATTGCTCAAATCTTTAATGTTTTCACGGTCGATGGAATAAGGCAAACCATCTTCATAAAAAAGACCTAGAATCGGTTTGTCATTCGAAGAAGCTAACATTTCGTTCCGATTTTTCACTATTTGATAGCCTTTTGTCTTATAATCAGCCAAAACATCTTTTTTATCATCTCGCATCGTCGCCTCAAAATGTTTTAAACCGCCACCCATCATAATATCAAAACCCATTTTTAAATAAGTTTCGGCAATTTCAGGCTGCGAATTTCTACTTTTACTATTGGCACAAAATCCAGCAGGAGTTGCATGCGTTATCGGAACAGTGGTTACACACCCCGCCATTTTACCCGCTTTTTTAAACTTTTGCCAAATCGGCAAATATTCTTCACCATTTACACCAACATTTAAAGAGCCATTTTTTACCCGAAAACCGCCACCCCAAGATGAACTTGCTGCTGCTGAATCCGTGACGATAGAAGAAGCGGAAGTCATATCCATTAAAGCCCGACTCACTTTGTTTTCTCTGTATAGATTTAACCAATTGGAACCTTTACCATATTTTCGATTCATATAAATATCGGCCATATTTAGGGTGCCAGAGCTCATTCCGTCGCTGACAATAACAATAATATTTTTTGCTTTTTTTCCTTTTGAAATCGCTGAAATACTAGGGTTCTGAGCGATGGTTTCAAATGGATTAAGTAGTGCTGTACCTAAAGTAAAAAGCGAACCGTTTCGAAAAAATTTTCTTCTGTTCATGCGTTTTGAATTGATTTTTCAAAGATATAAAAACAATGGAATAGCGGTGTTAATTTAATATGAAATGAAAAATAAATTAAAAAAATAGGTTTAAGTAGCTATTTGATAAGTTGTTGTAGTAAATGCATGACCTACTCGAAATGTTAAAAGAAAACGGCAACAAAATAAATTTTCTTATATTTGTAGAATGTTAAAAAAGTTTCAGCATTATACCATACTTCTAACACTTGGCTTCTTCTTGTTGCCATCGTTGAACTATGCTTGCGGAACGAAATCAGAAAAAGCCTGTTGCAAAAAAGAAATTTCTTTAAAATCTGAAAAGAAAACCTGTTGCAAAAACGCTGCATCAGACAATAGTGATAAATGTTGTGAAGGCAAATGTGGAATGGAAAACTGTGGTTGTGCTTCAACCGGAACAACAAGCCCATCTTCTATCTTTATACAATTTAAATTTCATACCATTTTTAACTTTTCAATGAGAAAAAAAGTCAACTTTTATTACGCGACACCTTCTCTTTCTGCGGGTCATTCATCAATATGGCTTATTCCTAAAATAAGCTAAAATTAAAAATTGACAGCCGTACTTATGTCAATTTTATAGCATTTGCTATAGTTTTTAAACAATTTATAAATTACTTTTATTCAGTTTTTCAACTGTTTTGTAATTCAATTTAGTTGTTTATTATTCAAAACAATTTATTTAAAATCACATTCAAAAGAACTATTTCTTTTGGATACAAAAAGCGTATAAAATGAAAAATTCAATATCAAATTTAGTGGTAGCAATTATTATGTTGCTATCCTTCACAATGAGTAATGCACAAATAAAAAATGCAACAACTGAAAATGTAAAAATTTATGGAAACTGTGGAATGTGCAAAACTACTATCGAAAAAGCGGGTAATCTAAAAAAAGTAGCTACTGTAGATTGGAACAAAGACACTAAAATGGCAACACTTACGTATGATGCAAAAAAAACAAGTCAAGATGCAATTTTAAAACGTATTGCTCTAGCAGGTTATGACAGCGATAAATTTCTTGCTCCTG
>Ga0105045_10002215_pt1 | contig 16313 bp, 12 predicted proteins | sample MAT02_FD_78089 | JGI IMG/M metagenome (GOLD analysis project Ga0105045, IMG submission 78089) | Freshwater microbial communities from Lake Fryxell liftoff mats and glacier meltwater in Antarctica - MAT-02 (megahit assembly) | ecosystem: Environmental > Aquatic > Freshwater > Ice > Liftoff...
AGCGTGCTGCGAGGAGTGGCGTTCGACTGGGTGCAGAACCGTGCGCTGCCCAAGGCCACGATCCTGGCGACCGACACGAAGGACACCACACTGGTGCACGTGACGGTGGCGGATTCCACCGGTCGCTTCGAACTCGGCGCCGTGCCTCCCGGCACCTATCTCATGCGCGCCATCGACGAGCGCGCACCGAACCGCGCACTCGACCCGCGCGAGCCATGGGATTCCGCCACCGTCACGCTCGTCGACTCCGCGCGCACGGAGCTCTACGTCTTCGTGCATGACACCACGCCGGCACGCATCACCGAACTCCGCATGCTCGACAGTGCGAGCATCACGATCGTGATGGACAAGCCGCTGCTGCCGGGTATCGCCATTCCCGCGACGGCGGCACGGGTCGTTGGCGCGGACTCGCTTCCTGTCGCCGTCGTTTCGATCGTGACGAGTGCCGACGAGCGTGCCGCACGTGCCACGGCGGACAGCATTGCGCGATCCCGCGACACGTCACTCCGTGCGCCCGAGGCGAACGCGCCACCGCGTCGCACCATCGACCCCACGCGACGGCGCGACTCCATGCCGGTGGTCGACATGCCGGTCCCGACGCGCGCTGCACCGTCGGCGGAGCTGGTGATCAAGCTGCAGCGCGCCCTTCCTGCAGGCGCGACATATCGCGTCACGCTGACCGGCCTGCGCAACCTGCTCGGCAACGCCGGGACGACATCGCGAGTGCTGATCCTGCCGAAGCCCGCACCCGTTGCTCCTGTCGACAGCACCGACGCGCCACGTCCCGGAACGCGCCCCCCTGCGCAGCGTCGAGATTCATCCGCTCGCGTGGTGCCGCCGCCAGTGCAGCGGCCACCCACGACTCGTCCGCCCAGCTGATGTTCCTCTTACGCATTCCGGAGATCGCGTGACCACTCGCGCTGCAGTCTTTCTCGATCGTGATGGCACTCTGGTGCACGATGTGCACTATCTCGCGCGTCCCGAACAGCTGGTGCTCATCGCCGGCGTGCCGGAGGCGCTGACGCGACTGGCCGACGTCGGGCTGCCGCTGATCGTGGTCACCAACCAGTCCGGTATCGGGCGCGGCATGTTCACCGAGGACGACTTCACGCGCATCACCGCCCGTCTCGACGAGATGCTGCTGGAGCATGGCGTGACGCTCACGGCCACCTATCACTGCCCCGACTCGCCTGACGTGCCGGGCGCGCAGTCGTGCCGCAAGCCCGGCGACGCGATGCATCAGCGCGCTGCGCGCGAGCACGACCTCGATCTCACGCGGTCGTTCTACATCGGCGACCTGTGGCGCGACGTGGAGCCCGCCGTGACCCATGATGCGATGGGCATCCTCGTGCCGACCGCCGAGACACCGTTCCGCGATCTGGCCAGGGCCAAGGACGATGCGGTCGTGGCGACCACGCTCGGTGCGGCCGTCGATCGCGTACTGCGCATGCTTGCGCAGCGGCCCTGAGGGCGCGCCACGATGCCGACGCAACCACGCACCCGCATCGCGGCCTTCGTGTCGGGTGGCGGATCGAACTTCGTCGCCGTGCACGACTTCCAGCGCGACCGCGGCGTGAGCGCAGCCGGCGAAGTGGTGCTCGTGGTGTCGAACAAACCGACCTGCGCCGCACTGCCGCGTGCCGCTGATCGTGGCGTCGCGAGCGTGGTGCTGGACCAGCCACGCGACGGGGATGCGGTGCTTGCGCTGCTCCTGGCGCACCGCATCGAGGTGATCGTGCTGGCCGGGTATCTGGCACTCGTGCCGGCTGCAGTCACGCGCGCCTATCGCGGGAAGATCGTGAACGTGCATCCGGCGCTGCTGCCGGCGTTCGGCGGCCCGGGCATGTACGGTCGGCGCGTGCATGCGGCGGTGCTCGACTCCGGTGCGCGCATCAGCGGTGCGACCGTGCATTTCGTGGATGAGGTCTACGATCGCGGCGCGATCATCGCGCAGTGGCCGGTCCCGGTGTTCGAGGAAGACACGGCCGAGTCGCTGGCGGCGCGCGTGCTGCGCGTGGAGCATGCGCTGCTGCCGCGTGTCGTGGAGCTGCTCTGCGCCGAATCGCTGGCGCAGGACGATGACGGCAGCGTGCACGGCGCCTTCCTCACCGGTACCCATGCCGATGTGTTCTCGTTGCTCGACGGGTCCTCGCTGGCGAGCGACCTCGATCACGCGCTGTCGAAGTGACCGACGCAGTTCCCGACTTCTTATCTATTTGATTCAAATGCCGAGCGCATTGCTGAGTGTGTCCGACAAGGCTGGTCTGGTTGATTTTGCCCGCGAGCTCATTGCACGCCACTGGACGTTGATCTCGACCGGCGGCACGGCGAAGGCGCTCCGCGACGCCGGCCTGGCCGTCGCCGACATCAGCGAGGTGACAGGGTTTCCGGAGATGCTCGACGGGCGCGTGAAGACACTGCACCCGGTGGTGCATGGTGGTCTGCTCTACCGTCGTGACCTGCCCGAGCATGTGGCCGCCGTGGCGGAGCACAAGATCGGCGCCATCGATCTCGTCGTCGTCAATCTGTATCCCTTTCGGCAGACCGCCGCGCGAGCCGATGTGTTGCCGCATGACGTGATCGAGCAGATCGACATCGGTGGCCCATCCATGCTCCGATCGGCGGCGAAGAACTTCAGCGCCGTGACCGTGGTCTGCGACCCGGCGGATTACAGCCGCGTGATCGCCTCGCTGGATGCGAAGGACGAGGAAGGCTCGCTGATCATGCGACGCGACCTGGCGGCGAAGGTCTTTGCGCACACCGCGAGCTACGACAGCGCCATCGCAGGCTGGCTGCAGCATCAGGTCGCGCCGGACGATCCGTTCCCCGCCACGCTGCCCCTCGCCTTCGAGCAGGCGCAGGGACTGCGGTACGGTGAGAATCCCGGGCAGCGCGCCGCATTCTACGTGGAGCGCTCCGGCGCTGGCCTGGCCTCGCTGACGCAGCTGGGTGGCAAGGAGCTGAGCTTCAACAACCTGCTCGACGTGGACGGGGCGCTGATGGCGATCGAGCCGTTCGCCGGGCAGGTCGCCTGCGCGATCATCAAGCACACCACGCCGTGCGGACTCGCCATCGGTGCGACACCGCTCGAGGCATGGCAGAAGGCGCTGGCCTGTGATCCGACGTCGGCGTTCGGCGGAGTGGTCGCCTTCTCTGTCGCGATCGACGATGCCACGGCGGAAGCGATGTCGTCGCTCTTCCTGGAATGCATCGTGGCCCCGGCCATCGCCGACTCGGCCGCCGAGCTGCTCGGCAAGAAGAAAAACCTGCGGGTGCTGATCGGCACCGTGCCGCCGCAGGACGGTGGCATGGACATCAAGCGGGTACGCGGCGGCGTGCTGTTGCAGGACCGCATGCGAGTGCCGACCGGCGAGATCCCGTGGACGGTCGTGACCAAGCGCACGCCGACGGAGGCCGAGCTGATGGACCTGGCATTCGCCTGGCGCGCGGTCGCGACGGTCAAGTCGAATGCGATCGTGCTGACGCGCGGCGGGGCCACCATCGGCATCGGTGCCGGCCAGATGTCGCGCGTCGACGCCAGTTTCCTCGCCGGCCACAAGGCGCGCCAGGCCGGCCACGACACCGCCGGCTCGGCGCTCGCGTCCGACGCCTTCTTCCCCTTCCGGGACGGGGTGGATCATGCAGCAACCTCCGGGGTCACTGCGATTGTCCAACCGGGCGGCTCCGTGCGGGACGCCGAGGTGATTGCTGCGGCCGACGAGCATGGGATTGCGATGGTCTTCACCGGCGCGCGCCTCTTCCGGCACTAGCGAAAACCGTCGTTCCCATCGGAACCACTACCTAAGCCCCCCGGGGTCCGGCGACCTTTCCGGATTCCGGCCTGCACTCTCGTCCCCTTCCAGCAGCTGATGGCCTCCTCCGCAGCCCCGACTCCGGCCGTCCGGTCAACCACCGGCTCGACCTCCGTCATGCATACCGATCTCGATTACCGGCCGTCGTACCTGGCGGCGGGGATCGCGACACTGGCAGTCTTCCTGCTGTACCTCATCACGCTCGCGCCGTCGACCGCGATGTGGGACGCCAGCGAATACATCGCCGCCGCGTACGTCCTGGGTTTGCCGCACCCGCCGGGCAACCCGTTCTTCATCCTCATCGGCAACGTGTTCGCACACCTGCCGATCCCCGGTGTCTCGGTGGCGGTGAAGCTCAACATGCTGGCGGCGCTGTCGAGCGCCGTGGCCGCAGGATCGTGGTTCCTGATCACCGAGCGCGTGCTCGTGAGCTGGCTGCCCGCCAAGTGGATGCGCCTGCTGGGTGCGAGCGTCGCGACGCTGATCGGTGCGACGGCCTTCACGGTCTGGAACCAGAGCGTGGTGAACGAGAAGGTCTACACCGTGTCGCTGGCGCTGTTTGCGATCGTGGCGTGGCTCACGGTGATCTGGTGCGACGAGCCGGAAGGCCGCCGCGCGAACAAGCTGCTGATCCTGATCGCCTTCCTGCTCGGCCTCGGCTACGCCAACCATCCGGCCGGCATGCTGCCCGCGCCGGCCGTCGGTCTGGCAATCCTGTTCCGCGCCCCGAAGACGCTGTTCAACTGGAAGCTGATCCTCGCCTGCGTGGGAGCGGTGATCCTTGGCCTCACACCGTTTGCGACGCAGCCCATCCGAGCGGCGCACTTCCCGGCCATCAATGAAGGCGAGCCGACGGCGTGCACCACCGAAATCGGTGTCAGCTGCACGTTCGATGCGAAGACGTGGGAACGCTTCAAGTACAACTTCGATCGCGGGCAATACGGCAAGCCGAAGCTCACCGAACGTCAGGCGCCGATCACGGCGCAGGTCGGCATGTGGTGGCTCTACTTCAAGTGGCAGTGGCTGCGCGATGCACACAATGAGCGTACCGGCATGCAGAACGCGCTGGCCGTGGTGTTCCTGGGACTCGGCCTGATCGGAGGCTGGGTGCATTACCAGAAGGACCTGCGAAGTTTTCTCTTCTTCGGTCCGCTGATCGGCACGCTCACGGTGGGGCTGATCATCTACCTGAACTTCAAGTACGGGTATTCACAGGAGCCTGAGCTCGGCGACAGTGTCGCGAGAGAAGTCCGAGATCGAGACTATTTCTATCTATGGAGCTTCAGCGCCTGGAGTGTCTGGGCCGGTCTGGGCATGATCTACCTGTGGGAGACGATCGCCGGCTTTCTGGGCACCGAGACGGTGGAGCTGGGCAAGAAGCGCTTCTCCTCGCCGACACCGCGCGCATGGCGCATGAGCGCGCCGGTGCTCGCGCTGGCGTTCATCCCGATGATCGGCAACTGGACGCAGGCCAGCCGTGCCGGCCAGCGTGACACGCGCGACTTCGCGCATGACCTGCTGAACAGCGTGGAGCCGTACGGCATCCTGATCACGGTCGGTGACAACGACACCTTCCCGCTCTGGTACGCGCAGGAAGTGGAAAGCATCCGCAAGGATGTGCTGGTCGCGAACACGTCGCTGATGAACACCGACTGGTACACGCGTCAGATGATCCGCCGTCCGATCTACGAGTACGACGCGGCCGCTGGTCCGGCGGTGTATCGCAGCGGGACGTGGAAGAAGCCGACGCAGAAGCCGCTGAACCTGACGCTGGCACAGGCTGATTCAGTGCCGCTCTACGTGCCGCTCGACTCAGCCATGGTGTTCACGCACGAGAGCGTCCAGGCGATCATCGATCCGAAGAATCTGGCGCAGGGCGTGCTGGAGCGTGCCGATATCCTCACGCTCTTCTTGATCCGCGACAACTGGGGCACGCGGCCGATGTACTTCTCGCGCACGTCGGGCGGGTATGGCATGTCGCTCGGCCTCGGGCAGTACCTGCTCACGCAGGGTCTCGCCCGGAAGCTGCTGCCGAATCCGCCTGGCGTCAGCACCGACACCGTGGCGATTCAGGGCGAAGGGTTCGTGGACGTGAAGCGCAGCCTCACGCTCTGGAACGATGTGTTCGTCGGTCAGCAGAGCATCATCAGTCGCTCCGACTGGGTGGACAAGCCATCGGCCGGCATCCCGGCGCTCTATGTCAGTGCAGGCATCGTGCTCGCCGACGCACTGCGCGCCTCGGGTCGCGAGGCGGAAGCGAAGGCCGTCGTCACGACGGCGAAGAACATCGCTGTGTCGTCGCGCACACTGAACTGGTTTGGTGGCGAAGCGGCGATTCTCGGTGCGCCACAACCGGTCAACGCGCCGCTACCCACCGCGATCCCGCTCGGCGCTCCTGCCCTGGACACTCCGCCGAAGAAGTAAAGCGTTGCCTGCAGTGTGCCCGACACGAACGCCCGCCGACATCCTGCTGTCGGCGGGCGTTCGTGTCAGTTCGCGATCATGATGTGACACGCGATTGCGCGCTGCGCATCACGCACAGTGGCAGCGTCCTTGGCGGCAGCGCCGTCCGGCCCACGTAGACGCCGTCTACGTGTGTGCCGAGTCCGCAGAAACGAACTCACCCATCGGCTGGCCCATGCGGACCGGCAGGCCGGCCGTCCAGCGCGGGTCGAGCGTGGCCTGACCGGCCGGAAAGAGCAGCACCACCGTGGAGCCGAGCAGGAAGCGGCCCATCTCGTCGCCTTTCGCCAATGTGATGTTCCGTTCAGAGTAGTCCCAGTCGCGGACCGTGCCGGGACGCCGCGGATTCACCACGCCGTGCCACACCGTCGCCATGCTGCCAACGATCGTGGCCCCGACGAGCACGAGGACGAAGGGGCCATGCTCGCCGTCGAACAGGCACACCACACGCTCGTTCCGCGCAAAGAGGCCGGCGACGCTGCGCGCGGTCGCAGGGTTCACCGAGAAGAGGTCGCCTGGAACGTGGAGCATTCGCCGTAAGCGACCGCTGCACGGCATATGAATGCGATGGTAGTCCTTGGGGCTGAGGTATATCGTCGCGAAGCTGCCGTCGATGAACTGCGCGGCGAGTGCGGCATCGCCACCGACCAGCGCCGTCGTGGAGTACCAATGTCCCTTCGCCTGGAAGATCTGGTCGCCGTCGATCGCGCCGCACTGGCTCACGGCACCGTCCACAGGAGAAACCAGACCTGCATCAGCGATCGGCCTTGCACCCGGCTTCAGCGCGCGCGTAAAGAAGTCGTTGAACGTGGCATACTGCGCGATGTCCGGCTCCGCAGCCTGCGCCATGTCGACCTGATACTGCTCAACGAATGTGCCGATCAGCGACGTGGTGAGTCGGCCAGCGCGTGCAGAGGCGAGACGACCCGCGAGTACGGTGAGAGCCTGCTTCGGGAGCAGGTATTGAAGCAGCACGATGGCGCACGGAGGAGGACGAAGATGTGACGAGACGCGTGATGCAATCTAGTGAACTCCTCGCTGCGTCATCGCGCCGGATCGGCATGCACCGGAGAGGCCAGCCGTGCGCGGTTCCCGTCGACACGCTACCGATACGGGTACACCACGAAGAACACCAGCGACATCCCCGCCAGCAGCCAGAGCGGTGGCGGCACCTCGCGACTGCGGCCGGTGATCACCTTCAGTACCGGGTACACCAGCAGCCCCGCCGTCATGCCGACGCCGATGTTGAAGGTGAAACTGATCAGCACGATCGTCAAAAAGGCGGGGATCAGTTCCGTGTAGTCGGTGAAGTCCAGCTTCGTGACGGGGCTCACCATCAGGATGCCGATCGCCACCAGCGCGATGCCGTAGGCATGCGGTGGAATGGCCGTGAACAGCGGCGCGAAGAACAGTGACAGCAGAAAGAGCACCGCCACCACGAGTGCGGTGAAGCCCGTGCGACCACCCTCCTCGATGCCGGCCGCCGACTCGACGAACGCCCCGCTGGTCGTGGTGCCGACGAACGGTGCCACGAGGTTCGTCAATGCATCGGCCAGCATCGGCTTCTCGATGTCGGGCAGATTGCCGTGCTCGTCGAGCAGACCAGCCCGTGCCGACAGTCCGATCAGTGTGCCGATCGTGTCGACGAAGGCCATCACGAACACGATCATGACCACCGGCAACGCCTTCAGCGTCAGCGCACCGGCGATGTCCAGCTGCCCGATGATCGGCGCGAGACTTGGCGGCATGCTCACCAGCTGCGCGGGGACCGGCGTGATGCCCGTCACGAACGAGAGAATGGTCGTGACCAGGATGCCGGCGATCAGCGCCCCATGCACACGCTTCACGAGCAGCCAGGCGATGGTCATGAATCCCACGATCGCCAGCAGCGTGGACGGACTCGAAAGATTGCCGAGGCTGACCGGCGCACCGGGTATGCCGAGCGCGACGAAGCCGATCTGGTTCAACCCGATGAACGTGAGGAAGAGGCCGATGCCCACGGGATAGCTGTGCTTCAGCGACGTCGGGATCGCGTTGGCCAGCCAGCCACGAATCTTGAGCACCGAGAGAATCGTGAACAGCACGCCTGCGAGAAAGATGGCACCCAGCGCCGTCTGCCACGGAAAGCCCATGCCCTTCACCACCGCGTAGGCGATGAACGCGTTCTCGCCCATGTATGGCGCAATCGCGAACGGACGCTTCGCATACACACCCATGACGAGCGTGCCGAATGCGGCCGAGATGATCGTCGCAGTGATCGATGCGCCCTTGGGCAGCCCGGCGGCCTCGAGGATCGCCGGATTCACGATGATGATGTACGCCATCGTCAGGAACGTCGTGAGGCCGGCCACCGTCTCCTGACGATAGCTGGTGTTCCGGCCGGCGAAATCGAAGTAGCGGTGCATGGGCGGAGCGCGAGGTGGTCCGTGAGGTGGTCCGTGAGGTGGCCCGTGCGGTGGGCCGTGTGAGAGCGGCGGGACCGTGGCGCTGCACACAGACAGCAGGCCGACCGCTACGGTGGCGGCAGCGCCTTGAGGAACGCGAGCACGAGTGCCGCCGAGTTGTCGGCGGCCAGCCTGCCGAAGATGCGCACCTCGTTGCGGCCCGCGCCGCCGCCGGCGAGATCGGAGAGTGACCGGAACGCGATGTAGGGCACCTTGTTCTGGTAGGCGACTTGCGCGACGGCGGCGGTCTCCATGTCCAGCGCGTCCGCATGAAACGTCCGCCACACCCACTCCCGGTACTCGGCGTTATCGACGAAGGTGGGACCGCTCACGCCACTGCCGCCCACGATCACCCGAGGCTCGCGGCCCAGGCACTCATTCGTTTGTGTGCAGCGCGCGAGCCGCACCGAGTGTGACACCTGTTGCGCGATCGCCACTGACGCGCTGTCGACCGGGAACCAGAAACGGCGTTCCAGCGAATCAGGTTGGCCATGCAGTGCAACTACCGAACTGGCGCGCGGAAACATCATGCCGAAGCTGGCGTAGTCTCCGGCCATGCCGCCGTGGTCCCAGCCTCCGGCCACCGCGCGCGCAAAGACCTGCTCCTGGTAGCTTCCCCACTGCCCCGGGACCGTCACGTCTCCGACGGCCAGTGCCGGGTTCACGCCGCCAGCGATCCCGGAGAACACGATGCGCCGGACCACGAAGCGGTCGAGCAGCGACTGCGTGGTCATGGCGGCGTTCACCATGCTGTACCCGCTCAGCAGCAGTACCACGTCCTGCCCCGCGAGGCGCCCGAGGTAGTGCGTGCGGCCGTTGATGACGCGGGTGGCGGTGATCACGGTCGCGGCGCGCAGGCGATCGAGCTCCGCATCGAACGCTGAAATCACGGCCACACGCGGCGTCAGGTCGATGGCGCTGGCGCTGGTGCCGAGGCTGGCGGAACGGCCGGTGGCGCAGCCCGCCGCCCCGGAGACGAGTCCGACTGCCAGCGCCGTGCGGAACAGGAAGTGTCGCATTGCGAGGTTGCGGGGTATGCAAACGTTCGTTCATTTGAGCCGAGCATTGCCGATCAAGCTAAACCGGCATGCTGGCTGGCCAGAAAGATCAGGCACTCGGGCGTCGTGCTCGGAAACTGGTCAGACTCTTGCACCAGTGACTGATCGTACGACAGTCTTCTCTTCCCAAAGGTCAATGTGCGCTGGTATCCTGACTTGCAATTCGTGAACAACGTGAGGTTCATGATGATTTTGTCTTCATCGACAGTTCGATCCATGGTGCTCGGCGCGCTGCTCTTCGCAGCGCCTCTCCGCGCGCAAACAGATGCCGGCATCCCCGACTCGGCGTCGGCTATGTCGTCGTCGCGCATGGTCTCCATGACTTCCATCGTTCGCGAGGGTACGCTGGAGGGCATACGCTGGCCGCGCCTCGGCGTGGCGGCGCAGGAGCTCGAGCGCGCCTACGCTGCGCGCGACTGGGCTCCACTCTGGTCCAGCGATGGCAAGCCGACCGCATCCTCACGCGCTATGATCGATGCGCTGCGCCATGTCGGCGAGCGCGGACTGGACCCGAAGGACTACGACGTCGAACGTCTCGGGTTCCTGGCGACGACAGGTCTCGGGGCGCCGGGCGCACGCGCGGAATTCGATGCGACGCTGAGTGTCGCCTCCTTGCGCGTGCTGCGCGCCTTGCGCACGGGTCGCGTCGCCAGTCACGAGAGTGGCTCGCTCACCCGCCAGGATTCCGTCGATTTCGCCGCCACGCTTGGCGCGCTGGCGACGTCCTCCGCGCCATCCCAGGTCCTCGATGCGCAGGAGCCGCAGTTCGACCAGTATCGTCGCCTGAAGGTTGCGTACGCCGGGTACCTGACGCAGCCGGACACGGGTAGCGCGTCGCACGTGCGCGCCATTGCGCTCAGCCTGGAACGCTGGCGTCAGCTGCCGCAGAGTGCCTCGCCGACACAGATCGTCGTCAACATTCCGGCGTTCCAGTTGCAGGTGCTGCAGGTCGACGGTGACAGCGTCGCCGAGCTGCTCACGATGGACGTCGTCGTCGGGACGGCGTTCAAGAACCAGACACCGGCGTTCAGCGACAGCATGCAGTACATCATCTTCGCACCCTACTGGGACGTGCCGGCCAGCATCGCCCGCTCGGAGCTGGTGGACGTCGGGTTGCGCGATCCGTATCTGCTCTCGATGAACAACTATCAGATGGTGAACCTGAAGGGTCGCGTGCTCCCGACAACGGAGGCGTCCGTTCGCGCAGTGAAGGCGGGAACGGCGCGGATTCGTCAGCTGCCCGGTGCCACGAATTCGCTCGGTCGCGTCAAATTCATGTTCCCGAACCAATACGACATCTATCTGCACGACTCGCCATCGCAGGCGGCCTTTGCCCTCCAGCGTCGCGACGCGAGTCACGGCTGTATCCGTCTCGCCGATCCCGCGGCGCTAGCCCGCCTGCTGCTGCGGGACCAGCACGGCTGGGACTCCACAGCCGTCGCGAAGGCACTCGCGCGCTCGTCGCCGCTGCGGGTGAATCTGACCCGGGCGGTGCCGGTGCACCTGTTGTACGCCACGGCTGTGGTCGAGAAGGACGGTCGCGTGATCATCCACGAGGACATTTATGGGCGCGATGCGAATCTTGCGGTGGAACTTTCTCGCGGCTACCCGTATGGTGTCGTGAGCAAAAGCGCTGAACAGCCGACGACGAAGCTTCGGTAGTCACCTGGCTCGTCGCGTGGTGCCGTCAGGCGTGCGCATGTATAACGTCAGGGCCGAAGGGCTGGCGCTGCGGAGCGGCACCGCCGGTGAACCGGTGTAAATCGGTCGGTGGAAGCCTCCCATACATCCGACCCGCGTCGGTAGATTTCAGGGTCACTGCCACTCCTTCTCTCGCTGCCGGACAGTCCATGCGTCTCTTCCCCGCGCTCTTCGTGCTCGCGCTCGTTCCCATCGCCGTCGAAGCGCAGGGTGGAATGGGGGGCATGGGCAGGATGGGCGGGATGGGCGGGATGGGCGGCATGGGCGGCCAGAATGTACCAAGCCCCAGTCGTGCCGGCCTGCCGAAGTTCGCGACGGCGAAGGAGCTCGAGCGCTTCAATGCGGCAGATGCCGTGCTGACTGAAGGGCGGAAGCTCAAGCTGACGGACGAGCAGGTGACGCAGCTCACGACGCTGCGCTCCACGCTGTTCGAACAGAACGCGCGCCTGTTGGTGCGGTATGACTCGGTGCGGCGCGATTTCAAGGTGCCCAAGTTGCTCGATGGCACGCCGTCAGGCGCGTCGGCCGAGCCACCGTCCCGTGAGGAGATGATGGCGCTCAGCGATCAGATGAAGGTGATGATGGATGTCGCCGATGAACTGGTGGCTCGCCGGCCGGAGCAGATCGCTGCCTGCCTGGCACTGCTCGACGACGCGCAGAAAGGTCGCGCCGCCAATGTCCTGAAGGATCAAGGTGGCGAACTGCGGAAGCAGGTACCCGAGCGGCCGAAGCGCAAATAGGCAGCAGGTGCAAGCAACTGAGACGACGAACGTCGCAGACGATCTCTCGTCGGCGGCGTTCGTCGCATCCGGCACCCTGCCCAACGTCACGGAATGCTTGGCGGCATGCGTCCGGCGTCCATCTCGGTCGTCTCGATCGGGGCGACCTTCCCCAGCTGCTTGTTGAAGAGCAGCAGCAGCGCCAGCACGATGGCCCACTGAAAGAGGATCGTCCCGATGTTCTCGGTGCCGAACGGATGCATGGATCCCGGGCCACGCACCTGGTACATCCACCACCCCATCAGCGCGATCGCCTCGAACGGCACGATGACGCGGATCGCCCAGTCCCACCAAGCGCCGACGCGGATGTTGGAGTGCTGGTGATTGATCTGCTCCGAGCGGAACGACGTCGGTCCCATCTTCATCACGGCGATCGCGAAGAAGAGTCCCGACAGCATCAGCGCGACGCCCCACACCCAGTCCTGGTTGTGCAGGATGTCCAGCGAGAAGGCGGACGGCAGACCGAGCACGAGGCCGAAGGCGCCGACCACCCAGACCGCGCGCGCGCGAGTCCATCCCATGTCCAGCAGCACGCGCGTGCCCAGTTCCACCATGGAGACGAGCGACGTGAATGCGGCCATGAACAGCGCGAGGAAGAAGAGCGACATGAACAGGTGACCGCCCGGCAGCGTCGCAAAGAGCTTGGGGATCCAGATGAAGGTCACGCCTTCATTGCCGGCACCGAAGATCGTGCGCTGCACGAGATCGGCATCGAGTGTCGCGCCGCCGGCAATCGCCTTTTGCAGGTCCGGGAAATCGGCGAGCGCGGCCGGGTTCGTCGCGATCGAGCTCACGAGTTGCGGGACCACGGTGAAGACCGTGCAGAACACCATCATGCCGGCGCAGAGCGACACCAGGTTGTTGGTTGCCGGCAGAATGAACGCATTCAGCGCCGTGTCCTCGTTGCTGCGCATGTACGCCGCGTAGGTCAGGATCAGCCCCCAGCCGGCACCCGTGTCCCAGGCGTTCTGCGTCAGCGCCTGCAGCCAGAGTGATGCATCAGCCAGCCGACTCCACTCCACACCGTAGAAGTAGTTCAACCCCGCGCCGGCACCGGGCAGCATCAGCGCGCGACCGGTCAGCAGCAGGATGATCGCGATCAGGATCGGCATCAGGATCGTCGTGGTGCGCTCGATGCCTTTCACGCCCTTCGCGACGATCAGGGTCGCGCCGAGGATGGACAGGACATGTGGCAGCGCCGGCGCACTGCTGCCGGAGAAACTCCGCCAGAAGCCCACGGAGTTCGTGCCATCGACTTCGCCGAACGCCGCAGCGATGAAGTAGCGCAACGTCCAGCCAGTGACGACCGAGTAGTACGCCATGATCGCGACCGCCGTGAAGGCAATGAAGCCGCCCATCCACGCATACTTCTTCCCGATGGTGCGCACGAACGCCCCGATCGGTCCCAGTCGGGTCTTCCGCCCCATCCCGAACTCGATCAGGATCAACGGAATCGACCAGGTGAACAGGCAGATGATCCACGCGACCAGAAAGGCACCGCCGCCGTTGTTCGCCACGATGCGCGGGAAGCGCCAGATGTTGCCGGTGCCGACCGCCATGCTGAGCATGGCGAGCATCATCGCCGTGCGGGATGAAAATCCTTTGGTCTCGCTCACGAGCTCACGGGATGGAGTGGGTGAATCGCGGGCAGCGCAGCGCGTGTGCCGGTCGTGCCGGTCGTGCCGGACGTGCCGGTCGTGCCGGTCGTGCCGGTCGTGCCGGTCGTGCCGTGGAGCGACTACGTCCGGGCAAGCCCATCGGTTGAGCCGCCGTCAACATCGCGCCCCGTCAGGATGGGCGCCACGGATGCCCATGAATGAGCCGGTACTTCTTCCGTTCACCCCAGCGACGTCCGGTCAGGAGCTCGGCTCCCCGACTGAGCACCATAGTCCAGTCCTTAGGCGTCCAGTCCCCAGGCTTGAACTGCGGCGCGAACTCCCAGTCCTGTGCGGCGACCAGCTCGCGCATGATCGCCGGATGCGAGCCCGTGAACGGGCGCAGACCATACATCTGCCGGAAGGTGAAGTCGGCATCCTCGGTCTTCTCCTCCTGCACGCCGAAGTACCAGTAGTGGAACCGCGCCATCTTCCGGCCCATCCGCTCGGGGCGCTTGGCCCAGCCGTAGTGCAGGATCGTCGCACCGCTGCGCACCACCTGCGGCTTGTGATCGGCGATCATGAAGCTCTGCGCATCGCCGATGCTGCGCGCACCGATCCCGTTCCGGACGATGCGCACCTCGTTCCGGTACCAATTGTGCGCGGTCGCGATGAAGGCGAACGACCCATAGAAATGCACGTAGCGGAAGAGCAGAGCCTCCACGCGCGCGTCGTCGCGCAACTGCTCGCAGGCTGTCCGGATCACCGACAGGTCGCGTTCATGGACGATCTCGTCGGCCTGCAGGTAGAAGCACCAGGTGCCGCGACACATGGCCAGCGCCTCGTTGGTCTTCTCCGCGAGCATGTGACCGCCCGTGTTCCGGCTTCGGTCCCAGACCGTATCGACGATGCGGAGCTTCGGGCTGTCGATCGACGCGATGAGGTCACGCGTCGCGTCGTCGCCCGCACCGACCGCCACGATGTATTCATCGACGATCGGCAGAATCGAGCGGATCGCCTCGACCACCGGGTAACCCATCAGCACGGCATTCCTGATCACCGTGAACCCGGAGATCAGCATGTCGCCAGTCTCTGAGGCGGCAGTGTCAGGTTGGGCCGTCGTGCTGCGCAGCTTCGTCTCGTCAGGCATGCTGCAAACGTATCGAGGCGCTGAAGCCCGCTCACGTCGCGCGGCCTGGTCGGCCGGCAGCCTGCCACATCACATGCGAACCGTCAACTGCGAACTGCGAACTGCGAACTCCCATCACACGGAGACGCGGATTCACGGAGAGACTGCAACGGCTGTAGGAACAGCAACTGCAACTCTTTTCACGCAGAGGCGCAAAGGTGGCGAGGGGTCCGTGCGCGGCGGAAGATCGTCAACTCCTCTCCCACGGAGACGCGGAGACACGGAGATACTGCAACGGCTTGGGAACTGCGTGTCGCACGTGCAGTTCCCCAGAATATTCCAGAGCTTCCTGAGGCACGGAGCGTGGTGTGACGCATCGAACCCTCCGTGATTCCGCGTCTCCGTGTGATGGGAGTTGACGATCTTTCATCGCGCACGGACCCCTCCCTACCTCTGCTGCTTCGCGCCTCAGCGTGAACAGGGTTCACGAGCGTCGACCCAGCAGCGAGGCCTATCGCTTCCGGTCACCGCTCCGATCGACGCGGCGTTCACCCTTCTTCGCGACCGGCACCGCGTCATCCGTCTTGTCGAGCGGCCCCCAGTCCTTTTTCGCGGCACCACGCGACGGCCCACGCTGCAGCGCATCAGCCGGTCTCACGGGTGATCGCTTGCCGCCCTTCTCTGCTTTTCCACCCTTCACAGTTCCTCCCGCGTATGCTCCGAGCTGACCCCTGCGCGACTCGACACTCCCGCACAATACACCCACCCGGCTCCAGGTCCGTAGCCTGTGAGTTCGCTCGAGGGTGTCGTCGTCAGCGAAAGAGGCGGAGACGATCCAGTCGCGCATCGATGATCTGCAGCACGGCATCGTAGCGCGGCGCACCGACGCCACCGAACCGCGTCTCGAACTCCGGAGCGGACATCGACTCCGGCAGCCCGCTCACGGCAGGCATGAAGTCATCCTCCGCAAGTGTCTTGCCTGCAACGCCTTGCAGCGTCTGCGCGCTGTGCACTGCGAGCTCGCCGAAGCGCCGCCCGGCCCGGTCCGCCGCAATGTCGACGAAACTGAATCCGGTCCCCCCGCGCGAGTCATCGACCTCCTTCGTCACGCCGACGACGTCCGCCAGCGCGCTGCCACTCTGTGAGGCGACGACGGCGGAGACGAGGAAATGCTTCGCCAGATCGTCTCGGCCACCCAGCGTCACGCGGCGCCGAGCAGGTCGCGACCACCCTGCCGCAGGTGCGATCCAGCGCTCCAGACCGACTCCGGTGACGTAAAGGGCGAGCGTCGCGATCACCGCACGATGCTCACCGGCTGTATCGCCGCTGGCC
>Ga0105045_10002216_pt1 | contig 16310 bp, 12 predicted proteins | sample MAT02_FD_78089 | JGI IMG/M metagenome (GOLD analysis project Ga0105045, IMG submission 78089) | Freshwater microbial communities from Lake Fryxell liftoff mats and glacier meltwater in Antarctica - MAT-02 (megahit assembly) | ecosystem: Environmental > Aquatic > Freshwater > Ice > Liftoff...
AACCGTCTGTTCCGAATTTTATTTGATACATTTTTAGGTTATAAAATTGAATAGAAATAATTATTTTTTATTAAACAAACGCATTAATTCCAGTAATTTCCATTCCTGTAATCAACAAGTGAATATCATGTGTTCCTTCGTATGTAACAACTGATTCTAAGTTCATCATGTGGCGCATAATTGGATATTCACCTGTGATGCCCATTCCGCCTAGCATTTGACGTGCATTGCGAGCAACGTTCATTGCCAACTCTACATTATTACGTTTAGCCATACTAATTTGTGCTGGTGTTGCTCGGCCTTCGTTCATTAATACACCCAAACGCCAAGTAAGCAGCTGTGCTTTGGTAATTTCGGTTAACATTTCGGCAAGCTTTTTTTGTTGCAATTGAAAACCGCCAATTGGTTTACCAAATTGTTCGCGCTCCAGCGAATACCTCACGGCTGTATCATAACAGTCCATTGCAGCACCCAATGCACCCCAGCTTATGCCGTACCGTGCACTATTCAAACAAGTTAATGGCCCTTTCAAACCTTCAACTTCAGGTAGTATGTTTTCTTTGGGAACTTTTACATCGTTAAACACCAGCTCTCCTGTTGCACTTGCGCGTAAACTCCATTTGTTATGTGTCTCGGGTGTTGTAAAACCTTCCATACCACGTTCCACAATAATTCCTTTAATTTTCCCTTCTTCATTTTTGGCCCAAACAACTGCCATATCAGCAAAAGGAGAATTTGAAATCCACATTTTAGCTCCGTTTAAAATCACGTGTTTTCCATCACCCGCATCTTTAAAGTTTGTTGTCATACCCGCGGGGTTTGATCCATGATTTGGTTCTGTCAAACCAAAGCAACCTAACCATTCGCCTTTGGCTAATTTAGGAAGAAATTTGTGTTTTTGCTCTTCACTTCCAAATTTATAAATTGGATACATTACCAAACTGCCTTGAACAGATGCGGTAGAACGCACGCCTGAATCGCAACGCTCCAATTCTTGCATCATAATACCATAAGAAATATAATCCAAACCACCACAACCGTATTCAACTGGCAACTGTGGGCCAAAGCAACCCAAATCACCCAATTGTTTAACCATACTATAGGGAAAAACAGCTTGTTGGGCTACATCCTCAATAATTGGTGAAAGTTCCTTCTTAACATAATCGCGAACCATGTTGCGAATCATTTTGTGTTCATCTGTAAATAATTCATCCACCAAATAATGATCAGGATGATTATATAAATCGGGCTTGTTGGCGCGATGAAAGTTTTCGGTTGATGTGGATTTTGTACTGTTCATATTTTTAGATAAATATTGGTGCAAAAGTAAGTTAATTTTTTAAAACAAGTTGTTTGGTTGATTATGTTAATTGTGTTGATTAAGTTAGCAGCAGAACAATGAAGTTCAGCAGGTAGTCACAAATCCTAAAAATAACAAAACCTAAAATCATCACTAATGAAATATATAACATCAGTAACAGGCTTACAGTTTTACGCTTACCATGGGTTGTATGCGGAGGAAAAACTGTTGGGCGGACAGTTTATGGTTGATATTACTATTACAATGAAAATAAACAATCCTGTAACATCCATCGAGGATGCTATTAATTATGAATTTTTATTTGAAACGGCAAAAGAAGAAATGGCTATTAGGCAAGATTTAATAGAAACGGTTGCTCAACATATTTTCAAAAAACTAAAAGCTGTATTTGGGAACGAGGTTGATATTAAAGTTACAATATATAAACCCAATCCTGCAGGTGTATTTAAAAGTGGAGTAGCCAGCGTAACATTTGAAAATTAAATGATCCTCAACATTTTGGCTAAGGATTTTTCTTTAAATAACAATTTATTAGGAGTTACACTCCCGTATCATGCAATAAGCTTTCTTTCAAAAATGGGTGTTTCGTTGGATACAAATTTGCTTTTGTTAATGCGGTCATTACAGTGTATAAGAATAACCCAGCAAACACCCCTAAGAATCCAATTTCCATGAGCCCTACTCCCTGTGAAGGGGTTTCAATAATACCAGTTGGATTTGAACTAGTAACGGCTGTCGCCAAATTCATTGCACCAGGCATCACCATTAAATAAACGTCATTCCAGTGACCTATCAATATACAAGAGCCTACAAAAACTCCAACCTGACGGTTACGTTTTGCACCTCGTTTCATAAACACAAAAAACGGAATTATAAAGTTTAAGAAGATATTAATATAGAACGAGAATTTATAAGACCCAAACATACGAGGCTCATAATACGCAACCTCTTCTGGAATATTGGCATACCAAATAAGCAAAAATTGTGCTGTCCACATGTATGTCCAAAATACAGAGAATGCAAACATAAATTTACCTAAATCGTGCATGTGCTCATCACTTGCCACACCAGCTAAATAATCATTGGAACGTAAATACCAAGTGATTAGGTAAATAATAGTAAGGGCACTAACCCAACCTGTTGCAAAATTGTAAATAGTAAAAATAGTAGAATACCAATGAGCATCTACACTCATGGTAATATCCCAGGCAAACATAGAAAATGTAAAACCAAAAACTACTAAAAATGCTGCCGAAAGTCTGAATGTTTTATCAAAATTTTCTACCCCACCAACTTGATCTTCGTTACGTGAAAAGCTACGAATTTTACTTGCACACCAAGTCCAAAATGCTGTAAACACCACAATTCTAATTAGAAAAAAAGGCTTATTTAAATACCATGTTTTTTTGGCTAAAAGTGCATCCTGCTCCATAACACCGTCATGCGCCCAGTGGTATATTCCACCATGAAATACATACAAGCTTAATGCTACAACAATAAACACCGAAATAGCACCAACGGGCATAAATTCACTCATTGCTTCTGGAATCCTACGAATGGCAACATACCAACCAGCATTTGAGAGCTGACTGATAGCGAGAAATATTGAGGCGCAGGTGGCTATAATAAAAAAGAAATACCCATTGAAAAGAATGCTCCCTAGAAGCCTCTTAATTGGCAAATGGTGATTTTGCTCATCTGTAAAGCCTTCAACATGTGGATGGTAAGTAAAGTAACCAATTAAGGCCAATACTAAACCTGCTCCCATTAAAATATATGTTAACTGTTTAGCCTTATCTGAGAAAATGAATTTCTCTTCTCTGATTTGAACTGTTGTTGCGTATGCCATTTCAGTATAATAGTTAATTGTGGTATTAATTGCTTGCTATTGATGGGGAGTTTACTCCACCTAACTCGTAAATATAATGAATAACTTGCCAACGCTGAGTGGGCGTTAGCACGCTTCCGTATGGACCCATTAAATTCTTTCCATGTGTTATAGAATAAAATGCTTTTCCTGGGTTAATTGTCGGCAATCTGTCTGTATAGGCAGGAACTTGCGGATATTTACCATCTGCTACAATAGTACCTTTCCCTAATCCATTTTCTGCATGACAAGGAGTACAATTTATATTGTACAAACGTTTCCCATCTGATAGGTTCCGATCTGTCTTAGGTAATGGATTTGACCATGCAGATGATTTTTCGTAGTTATCATTGCTTTTGGTTAAACCATAAGTGGCAAATTCTTGTTGCCCGCGGGCAATTGTCCCTCTTACGGGCTCACGCATATTAATACCATGCGGATTAATAGTGTTTGGTTTATCTTCTAATTGAGAGAAAGGCTCATACGCGAATGATACATACATATTAGGAGCATACTCTATGCCTGGATTATCTCCGCCTGCACTGCATGATGCAAAAATAGTGGCAGTAGCTAAAAAAGCAAAAACTGTATAAATTGAATTCTTCATAATTAAATATCTTTTATCCTTTCTCTAACTTCAAGCGCACCTCCAGAAACAAAAACTTGCTCCAAAGATTTTACGTCAGTGTCGGTATTTAAATTTACAGCTATCACAAATCGATCATCTGTAACTCTAATGTCTATAACATCGGTATTTCTGCCAAAAAACATTCGATTTACAAAAAAGAAGCAACCCACCATTCCAAAAGCAGTAAACAATATAGCCAATTCAAAAGTAATGGGAATATATGTTGGAATATGTAGTGATGGCTTTCCACCTACATTTACTTGCCAATCATAATAAGAAGCATATACTTGCAATGCAACTGCAGATAATAAACCAGTCATTGCAAAAAAGAATGCTGCAATGGAAAGTCTTGATCTTTTTACACCTAACACTCTATCTAGATTATGCACTGCAAATGGTGTGTAAACGTCATGAACATCATAGCCCGATTTTACCAATGTTTCTGTTACGGTATAAACTCTATCTGGGTTATCGTAAACCCCAAGCATCATTTTACTAGCCATGTACTGTATCTCCTTTCTCTACGTTTGCTGATTGTACAGCAGCTTGATTGTCATTGTGCTCATCATGCGAGTGGGTTGGAAGAATTGATTTCACTTCAGCCATATTAATCGTGGGTAAGTATTTAGTAAACAAGAAATAAAGTGTGAAAAACAATCCAAATGACCCAACTAAAATCGCAAACTCAATATAAGTAGGCGTATACATTGTCCAGCTTGAAGGAATAAAATCTCTATGCAATGAAGTAACAATAATCACAAAACGTTCAAACCACATACCTATGTTTACAATGATTGACATCAAAAAGATGAACCATGGAGTTGAACGAGCCCACTTTGTCCAAAATACTTGTGGAGCAAGGAGATTACAACTCATCATAATCCAATATGCCCACCAATATGGACCAGATGCGCGGTTAATAAATGCATATTGTTCGTATTCTACCCCAGAATAAGCTGCCACAAAAAACTCAGTAATGTATGCCAAACCAACCATTGTTCCTGTTAACATTACAATTCTACACATAGCATCTAGGTGACCCATTGTAATGTAATCCTCTTGTTTCAATACCACTCTTCCAACGACCAATAGGGTTAATACCATACCAAAACCAGAGAAGATAGCTCCTGCAACAAAATAAGGAGGGAAAATGGTTGTATGCCAGCCTGGTACCAAAGATGTAGCAAAATCCATTGATACAATTGAGTGTACTGATAACACAAGTGGGGTAGAAATACCTGCAAGAATCAATGAAATCATTTCATATCGATGCCAAGTTCTGGTAGATCCATTCCATCCCATCGAGAAAAAATTATAAATAAACTTGCGAATCCCTTGCGCTCTATCACGAACGGTGGCGATATCAGGTATTAACCCGATATACCAAAACACTAATGAAACTGAAAAATAAGTAGAAATAGCAAATACATCCCAAACAAGAGGCGAGTTGAAATTTACCCACAGGGTGCCGAAGGCGTTTGGTAATGGTATTGGCCAATAAGCAACCCATGGACGACCCATGTGTGAGAGGATGAAAGATGCAGCGCAAATAACGGCAAAAATAGTCATAGCCTCAGCAGAACGATTAATTGACATACGCCATTTTTGGCGGAACAGCAATAATACTGCTGAAATAAGCGTACCAGCATGGCCAATACCAACCCAAAATACGAAATTGGTAATATCAAAAGCCCAACCTACTGTTTTATTTAAACCCCAAGCTCCTATACCTTCAAGCATTGTCCAAGTTGTGGCTGCAATCCACATTGCTAATACCAATGCGGAAACACTAAAAGCAATCCACCATGATTTAGATGCATTTTTTTCCAACGGACGCAAGATATCTCGGGTTACATCTGCGTATGTTTTACCACCTTTTACCAATGGTTCTCTTAATGGAGATTCGTATGACATATATTTATATTAATTCGTTATAAAATTGACACTAATTATGAATGCTATCCGTGTGCATGTTCGGCTTGCTTGTCTTCTGGGTGTTCAGTTCCATGAGCAGGCAAATCACCAGCAATAGACTCTTCAATATTTCTAATTTTAGTCATGTAAGAAACTGAAGGCTGTACATTGTACTCTTCCAACAATACATAACTTCTTTCATTGTTAAACAATTTCGCAATTTCGCTTTTAGGGTCGTTCACATCTCCAAACACGATCGCATCTGCTGGACACGACTGCTGGCAAGCTGTTTTAACATCTCCATCTTGTAACTTACGTGATTCTACTTTGGCTTTTAATTTACCAGCCTGCACGCGTTGAATGCAGAATGAGCATTTTTCCATTACTCCTCGTGAGCGTACAGTTACATCGGGATTAATAACCATACGACCAAGGTCGTTGTTCATATAAAAATCAAACTTATCGTTTTCGCGGTATTTAAACCAATTGAACCTTCTAACTTTATATGGACAGTTATTTGCACAATAGCGAGTACCAACGCATCTGTTGTATGCCATGTGGTTTAAACCCTCAGAGCTATGAACTGTTGCCAAAACGGGACAAACAGTTTCGCAAGGAGCATGGCCGCAATGTTGGCACATCATTGGTTGAAATACTACTTTTACATCTTCAAAATTGGTAGTTTCATCAATTAAACCTTCATTTTTACCCGCTAATAAATTACTAGCCAAACCTGCTTCGCGTGTTGCAGTTTTACCATCCTTATCTTTAAAACTATAATAGCGGTCAATGCGAATCCAATGCATTTCACGGCTGTTTAATACTTCTTTTCGACCAACTACAGGCACATTATTTTCAGCAGAACAACTTACCACGCAAGATCCGCATCCTGTGCAGGCATTCATATCGATTGCCATAGCCCAACGATGGCCTTTGCTGTCGCGCTCATCCCATAATGATATAATATGTGCATGCTTATGATTGCCTGCTTTAGGGTCTTTAACAAATTCCTTCAAAGAGGCTTCACGTATTATATCTCGCCCTTCTATTGTATGATGCGTTTGGGTTTGAGCCAACTCGTAGTTACCAGATGTTTTTTCAATAGCTACATCAGTGTTTACATACCCAAACGAATTGTTATTAAAACTAACAAAACCATAAGCGTTTTTTCCTACATTTTTAGCTACTCTCCCACCTTCAGTTCGTCCGTATCCAACAGCTATTGAAACGGTATTATTAGCCTGACCTGGTTGAACCAATACAGGCACATTATCTATACTGTAATTTTTAGTGGAAATCTTAATAACATCGCCATCTTTCAAACCTATTTTATCAGCTGTAAATTTCCCAATGGTAGCATAATTATCCCAACATACCTTCGAAATCGGATCTGGTAATTCTTGTAACCATGGGTTGTTTGAATGCGTGCCATCACCAATACCCACTTTACTGTAAAGATTAAGTTCTATTTTATCCTTTGAAGAGGTGTAGATTTGATAGGCTGTATTTACGGTTCCAATAGGAAAAACTGAATTGGTGTAGGTTTGTGTAGTTTTTTCTCCAGCATACATAAATCCATCGTGTAACGATTTGTTCCAAGAGTCTTCACTGACACCCATTTTACTCCAAGTTTCTTTTACAAAAGAGTAATAATCCAAAATATTACCAGCCCATCTTAATATACTTTCACTCGACTGGCGGGTATTAAAAACTGGCGAAATAGTTGGTTGAACCAAAGCATAATATCCAGCCTTAGGTTCTGCATCACCCCATGATTCTAGGTAGTGATTATCAGGTGCATGAAATTTGCATTTCAACCCTGTTTCGTCTAATGAGGTATTTGTAGATACAGTTAACTTAACTTTAGATAACCCTGTTTCAAAACGTTTGGAGTCGAAATAGCTATAAATAGGATTGCTATTTACAAAAATGACTGCGTCAATTGTTCCTGTATTCATTTCAGAAACAAATGCTTCAAATGAAGCATCGCTGCTTTGTTTTTGATTTGAAAAATTATCCAAATCTACTGTGGTTCCAATATTCCCCAGTAAACTATTGATAGCGTTTACCAATAATTGGTGATCTAAATTGTTTGATGCCGAAATAACCAATCCAGCGCCTTTAGCTGCCCAAAGTTCTTTGGCGGTATTTTCGACCGAATTTAAGGCAAACTCGATATTTTGTGCACTTGAAAGTGGAGCAACACCGGCCATTGATGCTAATTTATTGTATAAGCTAACCAATATCACTCCTTCAGCTGAAGGTTTAATTGGGAAACGCATATCAGCATTAGAACCTGTTAGGGATAAATTTGATTCAAACTGAATATGTCGGCTCATTTCTTTTTTTCCTCCACCTGATGTTCCTACTTTGCGGTTGCTTACCCATTGTTTGGTAAATTCAACTGGAGATATCCAAGTACCTAGAAAATCGGCTCCAAAGCTTACAATTACCTTTGCCTTGTCAAAACGATAACCTGGTAAAACTGCCTTACTAAATGATTTTAAATTGCCTTGAATAATTGCGTCAACCGAAACCGCCTCGTATGTAACTTGTTTGGCCAAAGGGTATTTTAATATAAATTCAGCAATTGCACGCTTACTAGAGGGACTATTAACGGTTGTTGTTACCAGTCGGATATTTTTTGATCCTGCTAATCCTGATTTTATTTTTGCATCTAAAGTGTTCCAATCAACTTCATTACCTTCAGCTTTGGGGGCTTTTAAACGCTCGTTGTCATATAAGCCTAAAATAGAAGCATGCTCAACAGCACTTACCCCACCTTTAAAAATTGGTGACTCTGGATTACCTTCTATTTTTATTGGGCGCCCTTCACGTGTTTTTACAAGTATGCTTGCCCCAGTTTCTGGATTGGTTGTAGCATACCAATTGGGAATACCAGGTATAATATTTTCTGGTTTTACAATATATGGAATTGCATGTTTAACTGGCGTTTTATTGCAGGCAGCTAAAGCTACTGCTGAAACACTAAATCCAAAATATTTTAGGAAATCTCTTCTATTCGATGACAATTCACCATCCTGCTCAGTTAAAACTTCTTCTAATGGAATTCCTTCAGCAAATTCATTGCGCTTATTTGCCAAAAACTTAGGATCGTTATTTAATTCCTCTAAACCTTTCCAATATGTATTTTTATTTTCCATGGATAATTTTTCTCTTTTTAAATGTGCACTACAATATTAAAATGGGATTTTATTTAATAATGGCATTTCCCGCATTCTAAACCGCCTACATTTGCCACTGTTGCATAGGATTTGCCTTGTGCTTTTAAATCTGAATGCAATTTTTCGTAATAATCATTGTTAGCAATATCCACTTTAGCCTCGCGGTGGCAATTAATACACCAACCCATTTGAAGACTAGATTGCTGTGCCACAACTTTCATAGTTTCAATTGGCCCATGACAAGCTTGACACTCTACTTTACCAACTTTTACGTGTTGAGCGTGGTTGAAATAAGCTAAATCAGGTAAATTGTGAATGCGAACCCACTTTATCGGAGTTTGTGGCAAGTTTGGATCGTATGCTTTTTTATCTGCATCCCAACCAACTGCATTGTATATTTTTTGAATTTCGGGCGACACATTCCCATCATAATTTTTACGGGCATCAACGTGCATGTGGCAATTCATACAAGAACTGGGAGATGGAATGGTAGCTTGCTTACTTTTATCTGCGCCACTGTGGCAATACAAACAATTAATTTTATATTTTCCAGCATGTAACTCATGAGAATAATTGATTGGTTGAACAGGCGCGTAACCTTGCTGAACACCAACTTCTTTATTACCATAGTCAAAACCATATAATCCACCCAATACTGTAAAAATAAGTATGATAAAAATGGTTCCTACAACTGGATGTTTCTTAAAAACTTTATATCTTATGGATGTTGGTTTTTCTTTCCAAGTAACTTTTATTATGCTTTTTTCTACTACAATATCAGGGAATTTCTGAGCATATAGTTGATCAACAACTTTGCGAATGCTAAACAGAATAAATACAATTACTAATAAAATAATAGCCATTACAATCAACCCCCAAAAGGTTGTTGAATTATAGAAGTCATTTTGTGCAGGTAATGATCCAGACGCTCCACCAACAACACCTGAAACTGCTGCTGTAGCTACTTGTGCTGGTTTTTCGCTCTCCGCTTTTATGTAATCAACAATTGAAGTTATTTGCGCATCTGAAAGATTTTCAAAAGAAGTCATTACAGATTCGTTGTACTCTTTGTACAAAGCAACTGCTGTCGCATCACCTGATTTAATAAGTTTTTGAGAATTTCTTATCCATTTGGTTAACCAAGTTGCTTCTCGTCTTTTGTGTACATCTTTTAATGCAGGACCAACCACTTTTTCACCTATGGCATGGCAAGAACTACAATTAGCTGTAAATAATTTTTCGCCTTCGGCAACATCTGCAATGGCAGAATAAGAAACGATAGAAAGGAGAAGAAATAGTGAGGTAAATTTTAATAATCTCATCTTAAAATGCTGATATCTTTAATGTTAATACGACCTAGAAATACTGCAAGTAAATTGCCCTAAATCCCTGTTCAGTCCGCAAATATATTGACAAAATTTTAATTCGGTAACGGCTTTGTAAAAATAAATTATTTAGATTATTTCTAAATAACAAAGATGACAAAATCAATGAAACTATTTGATGTAGGAATGTTTTGTATTGATCTCTATGGCCTGCTTTTGTTTGTAATCAAGCTCTTCATAAATAGAATTTTGACTTATAAATTCGGGTACTATTTCCTTCATTTTAAGAACAATAAATTGATTATTTTGCTTTTCATATAATCCTAATAAACTCATGATTTGGTTTTTGCAAAACTGAAAATCATAAACACGTACTTTGGCTATCATAATTTTAGGATGGTAGGTTCTCACCGTAAGCTCTTGATCTGCCAGCAATTCTTCTTTTAATTTCTCTCCAGGCCTCAACCCTGTGAACAACAATTGAATGTCTTTTCCAATTTTTAATCCTTGCAGTTGAACCATTTTCCTAGCCAAATCTATAATCTTGATTGACTTACCCATATCGAAAATATAAATCTCACCACCTTGCCCCATATTGCCGGCTTCCAAAACCAATTGACATGCCTCTGGCATAGTCATAAAAAACCGTGTGACATCAGGATGGGTAACGGTGATTGGTCCGCCTTCTGCAATTTGTTTTTTAAACTTGGGAATAACAGATCCACTTGATCCCAAGACATTGCCAAATCGCGTAGTAATGAATGTAGTATGAGGAACATCTAATTCATCTAAATGTGCGTTAAAGGATTGAACATAAATTTCTGCAATTCTTTTTGATGCACCCATAACATTTGTGGGATTAACAGCCTTATCGGTAGATATCATTACAAATTTTTCAACTCCAAATTCTACAGCCAAGTCTGACAAAATTTTTGTACCGCCAACATTCACTCTTACTGCTTCTGCGGGATTATCTTCCATAAGTGGAACATGTTTGTAAGCAGCTGAATGGTAAATAATATTGGGAGCATACCGCTCAAAAACCCTGCGCATCCGTGATTGGTTGGTGATATCTCCAACAACTATTTCTAAATTACCCCTGTGGCTCAGTTTATATGATTGCTCAAGTTTATTATTTAATTCATATAACTGAGCTTCGGATATATCAACTAAAATGAGTTTTAACGGGTTAAAATTTTTAAGAATTTGGTGTGCTATTTCGCCTCCTATAGAACCAGCAGCCCCAGTTATCATTACTGTTTTATTAAACATTTGATAAGCGATTGCTCCCTTATCCAACACTATTGCATCTCTTTCTAATAAATCTTCTATACCTACTTGTTTCAATTGGTTAAAACTTAACTCTCCATTAATCCAACGTTCAACTGGAGGTACGCTTTTTGCGTTTATTTCAACAACCAGGCATCTTTCGATTATTTCTTGTTTTTTATTTTTGGATAAATGCTGTGGCGAAATAATTAGCTCTTTCACTTTGAGATTTTTACATACTTCTTCTATAGAAGAACCGCTATAAATTGTTACGCCATCTATATAACTATTAATTTTTTTCGAATCATCATCAAAAAAAGCTAAAACCCTGCGATTTTCTTCTTTTGATTGTTCTAACTTCTTCTTTACTTCAATGCCAGCCTCTCCGGCTCCAAAAATTGCATAGTTAATAACACTATCTGCATGAGGCTTGTGTATGCGCACAAACATAATTTTGGCACTAAACCGAAATGCTGTCATCACTAACAATACCGTAAAATAATCGATGATTATAATTGACAATGGGATGAGTAAGGTGGATCTATTGGTAAAATTATCATAGAAGCCATTTATAAAAATTAACCCGATTGAACTTGCTGTAACAGTATAGAAAACCCGTAATGTATCTTGCGAGCTAGTATGTTGTATAATGCCTGCGTAACTCCTAAAGTATAAAATAGCCAATATACGCATAGCTACTACAATTGGCAGGGGATAAAGGTAAGCTGGATTAAAATTTTCGCCTATAAAAAAATTAAAACGTAAAAATGTGGCAAAAATGAATGAAAGGGTACAGATTGAGGTATCAATTATGAAAATTACCCACCTGGGAATTATGCTTGATTTTGGAAATAATAACTTTAAAATATTCATGTCAATCAGTAATCGAATGTAATCATCTTTTTAGAGTAAAAATAATAACTTGTTCCAGCTAGCGAAAAATCCGAATTAAGGTACTCAATATTATTTTAAAGTCAACAAATAATGACCATTGGTTTATATAATCAATATTCATCTGCAGCTTTTGCGGCATTATTTTATCAATGTACGTTTGTTCAGGATTATCGGATTGAACAAGAATATCATTCTCATCAAAAAAAAGGATAGACGCATAATCAGTAATGCCAGGTTTTACTCTTAACACTTTCATTTGATGGGTGGAATATAAATCTACATATTTCCGCACTTCAGGTCTTGGTCCAACCAAACTCATGCTACCTTTTAATACATTGAATAACTGGGGTAATTCATCCAGTTTATACTTTCTCAAAAAATAACCAACTTTCGTGATTCTATTGTCACTTCTGCCAATAGTAAGTTGTCCATATTTTTCAGTATTACTTTGCATTGACCTAAATTTTAACAATGTAAAATCGACATTGTTTAAGCCAACCCTTACCTGCTTAAATATCACTCCACCTGTTGATTCAAATTGTATGGCAATTGCTACTACTAATAAAATTGGTAGCAGAGCCAATAACCCTAGGAGGCTAAAAACAACATCAATTATTCTTTTGATCAGATACATTCAAAAAAATTAAATCTATTTAATAATTTTTTGTACCGAAAGAATCAACGCTTGTAATACTTGTTGAGTCATGCTTTCAGTTAAACCAACAAAAACGGGTAGCGAAATTTCAGTCGAGTAATGAGCTATTGTTTTAGGATAATGCGAAATGTCATATCCAATACTTTTATAAAAAGTGGTCATTGGAACAGGTAAAAAATGTACATTTACGGAAACCTGATGTTCAAATATCAATGCAATAATTGCATCTCTTTGTTGTTCGGTTATACCGCGTATGCGAAGCGGATAAAGATGATAAGAGGTTTCCTTATCACCATTTTTATACTCTGGTATTATTGCCCACTCATACTTTGAAAGTTCAATTGTGTACTGTGAAAATATCTGTTTGCGTTGGGCTAAAATAACATCGTTGTATTTTCTTAGTTGGACCAGCCCAATCGAAGCCATTATATCGGTCATGTTCATTTTATACCCTGCTTCTACCACATCGTATTTCCAACTTCCTGGTTTAGTTTTAGCCAATGCATCTTTATTTTGGCCATGCAACGTTTTTATACATAGTGTTTCATAAAGAGATTGATTATTGAAAGGAGCAGGTAGATTTAAAGCAAGAGCTCCACCTTCGGCTGTTGTTAAGTTTTTAACTGCATGGAATGAAAATACAGTAATATCTGTAAGTGAGCCAGTAACTTTTTCTTTGTATACAGCACCTATAGAATGCGCTGCATCACTTAAAACCAGTATTCTGCCCAATTTTTCTTGTTCAACGGTTTTGGGCAAAAACATTGTTTTCACTTCTGGGCAATTCACAATGGTATTTATCTCATCGTAATTGCAAGGATATCCTGCAAAATCCACAGGCATTATTACTTTGGTACTTGGGGTAATTGCTTTCAATATTTCTACGATACAAATATTAAAATCCTCGCATATATCAACAAATACAGGCTTTGCACCACAATGAATAATTACATTTGCAGTGGCACTGTATGTGTACGCAGGAAGTATTACCTCATCGCCTGGACCAACTCCAAACCAACGCAGTATAATTTCGAGACCAGCGGTGGCTGAATTGAGACATAAAGTAGCTTGGCTGTTGCAATAGGCTGTTAATTCTTTTTCGAATTGTTTCGTTTTAGGGCCAGTAGTAATCCATCCAGATTTAAGGGTATCAACTACCTCATCAATTACATCTTGATCTATAAAAGGGGGTGAAAACGGAATCATTTAAGGTGTAAATGTAAAAAAATACTATTACAACTAACAACTTAATTGTCAACTTTATTTCCCTTGGCTTATACCTTTACGTATTGAATTATACATTGTGCTGATCATCAATTTACTAGCTGTTTTATAGGCATCTAAACCTGCATTTTCTGCTGTGAGTTGAAATCCTTTTATTTCACTAAGCACATTTTTATAAATTTCTGTTTTATTTGTATTGTCAATAATTACAATATTCATGTTCAAAATAGCCAATTTCATGCTGCCCCAAATATTTCCTTCGGCTCTGGTATTTGAATGTATCATAACCGTGTAATCGGCATCATTTTTAACATCTGTAAAAACATAACCCTCATCTATCAATTCCATTTTTAAAGCTGGTTCAAAAAAAGAGGTAGTTAATTTTTTATCTAAATTTTTTTCATCCGCTTCCATAAAAATTTTAGTAGGAGCAACCGAAAGTCTTATTGCAGTGCTTGGCACATCTATTGATAACAATACTTTTTGCAAAGCCGCATTTAAAGAATCACTTTTCAGAATATTTTTAATGTCTGCAGCCACACGAATGGTTTGTACTGGTGCTTTATCAATAATCCGAGAAACAGCGATGGCTCCAATACCATTTTGGTCTGTTTCAGTTAATATAGTTCCCTCTACCTTATGCTGCTCTGAAAACATGGTAATAGGCAAAAAAGGTACTGGTTCATTTGTGTTTCTATAACTAGCCAAAACTTCGAAAGGTTCAGTTATTGGCTTACCAACTTTGGCCTGACTAAAAGAAATCTTACTCTTAATTTCTATGGAATATAACTGGCTTTGAATACTATTTATTAATTCATTTACAATATAAACATTTCTATTTTGAAACACTGTTTGTAAATCTTGATTTACATAGGGTTGTAAGGCTGATAAGGCTTTTATTTTTAGCCTAATGCTTTGCATCAGTTGTGCTTTGGTAAGAGATTCAGCTTGATTTAATAAATATACAGCTTGCTCAATAGCTGCATCTATCTTTTTTTGTTGAATAGCTTTAAACTCCTCCTTGTTTAGTCTGTAATAAATCCAAAAAAAATCTTTGTCTTCCCAACTATCTATGACGTTAAATTGTTCGATGGTGTTAGCTGCTGTTACTTTTACATCACTTTCAAATTGCTGGCTAAATTGCTTGTCATTTTGCAATTGAGAAAGCAATGAATGACTTGAAACTGTAACTTTTATTTCAGATATTAAATCATATACTGCATTTTTTTTTGCAACTTGCTGAAAATCGAAAGGGTTAGCTGCTTTAGCGGCTACACCAATACCAACGTAAAAAAAATCATTTGTTGGTCGCTGTTTTACCCAATCTGGCTTAGATTTATGCTGTTGCTTGATGCTGCCGCAAGATTGAGAAGTAGCGAGTATAAAAAACAATATGTAATTGATGTAATGCAATTTTTAAAAAATATAAACAAAGTATACATAATAGCAATTTACAAACTGCCTAATAGTTGGGATAATCTAGAATTTAATACCCTCTTTCTTTCGCAAGTTTATCCATCTCTAGGTTAAAAATATCTTCGAATTTTTTCTTGTCGTAGTCTTGCATTAGTCTTGCATTTTTTGAAACGCCTTTATCAATTCCATTTAATACTACTTGCTTATTGGCTTCTATAGCTACCCAAAAAGTGTAATTTTTATTTTGTTCCTGAAAAATCTTTTCTCCAATTACTCGCACGTCAGTTAGTTCTTGGTTGGTAACTTCACGAACCATTTCTTCAAACTTGTTTGAAAAGTCTTGGTTGTTTCCAATTTGACTCTGGTTTGTATATTGTTCAGTAACTTTTTTAATAGTGGTTTGAATTAAGCTTGCCATTTCAGACTTTGCGTTTTGCAATGCAATTTTTTTACTTGTTGTTAAATCCATGCTATTGCCAGATGCTTTGGCCCTAAAATGTTCTTTATCGCTTTGATAATCCTTTGTACTAAATGGAACTGAAATTTCAATTGCTCCACTTTGTTTATTAATTGGTGTTCCTTTTTTTGATTTGCATGATGGTGCAACGCCTA
>Ga0105045_10002217_pt1 | contig 16309 bp, 15 predicted proteins | sample MAT02_FD_78089 | JGI IMG/M metagenome (GOLD analysis project Ga0105045, IMG submission 78089) | Freshwater microbial communities from Lake Fryxell liftoff mats and glacier meltwater in Antarctica - MAT-02 (megahit assembly) | ecosystem: Environmental > Aquatic > Freshwater > Ice > Liftoff...
AACATTGAAGATATTTTCTGTCACTGTCAGAAGGCCATTAAAATAGGGAATAGGATTACACATATTAAACCATAATTTTTTAAAAAAAGTTATTAAAATTTTTATTCATTAACACATTTTATAACGCAATTTAATTGCGTAAAAAGAGTCGGTTGTTTTAAGATTAACCCAGCATAAATGGGGGGCGTTAGCTCAGTTGGTAGAGCGCAACGATGGCATTGTTGAGGTGAACGGTTCGATCCCGTTACGCTCCATTTTTCTTTATCTTTCAAAAACTATATCTTCTTTAATTATTTTAATAAATCTTGTTCTGTTAAATAAACTTAAATTCTTAATTTTAAAATTTTTACATCCTGTTTTATTTATTAATATAAATAATTAATAATTTTATTTATATAATTATCTATTACCTATTTACTATTAATTATTTATATTTTATAATAGTTTAAAAATAAAAAACTAAAATATTATTTTTTTAATTTATATTAACAATAAATGAGGATAAGATGAATAATACAAGTATGGAAACGTCAATTTATTTACCTGGCATATTTTCTTCAAATGAAAGTAAGCCGGAGATCATTAGTGTTCCGGTTTTTTCTGAGGAATTATGCAAAATTTTTTCTGATATTCAGCCTACTATTCCTAATTCGCAAGAATTAATGAAAACATTAAAGCCTATTCATCAAAGTGCTACTGAAATTACTTCTGCAGTAAATAGTTTGAATAGTTCTAAAAAAAATGAATTTCTTAGAAAAGCTGGGAGTGGTTTGGGAACTTTAGCTTTTGCAGCCGTGTCTACAGTGCTATTAACAGCTGCTGCCGTCGGAATTATTTTTAGTTCTTCTATATTTTTTGGAATCATAGCACCAGTTTTTGGAATAGGTGGGGGTTTAGTTACTTTAGGAGTTGCGACATTTTTAGGTAGTATGTTTTATTTAGATTATCATCAAGTTTCGAAAGATCAGAAAAAACTAGATCTGAAATTAGAAGAAGTAAAAACAAATTATGCTAAATTCAAAGCTTATTTTACTAAAAACTTTAAAGAGATTAGTAATAAGCTTAAAGCTCAGATCAATGAAGCAAATGAAGAAGTGATGAGATTAAAAAATTCTCCTATAAAAAATAAGATAGTGGAGAAAGAGATAGAGCAAAAAATTGAAACTCTTAAAAAAGCACAAGGTGTTATCAAGCAGGTGGAAGAGCTTAAAGATAATCACAAAAGGCTAGAAAATTTACATCATTTTTTTCAAAAATAAGTCACAAAAACCCAATGGATTAAAAACTAATCGATTGGGTTTTTTAAAAATGATTTAAGATGGATTGATATGAGGATTTAACAATCCTGCCATTTTAAACATATCAATGGGTTCACTCGAACCAAAAACTTTTGTTAAAGCGGCATCCGGTTTAATGATGCGTTTATTTGTGGTATCTTGCAACTGATTGGTTTTAATATAGTCCCATATTTTTTTTGTTACGTCGCCGCGCGAAAGTTCAGGTGCACCGACTAATTCAGCTAAAGTAGGTGAAAGTTTGTAAACAGGCATCACACGAGTTTTTTTAACTTTAGGTTCTGTCGTTTTTGCCTTAGAAGATTTAGTTGTTTTTTTGGTAGTTGCCGTCTTTTTTACTTTTGCTTCAGCAGCTTTTTTAGTGGCAGCTTTAGTAGGTTTAGCACCTTTTTTGGGTTTTTTCACATAAGCTGTGCGAGTATGATGCGTGTATTTAGTTTCTAACTGATCCAATGTATTTACAATTACATTACAGTCTGGAAAAGTAGAGCAAGAATAAAAAATCTTACCAAATCGAGATTTACGAGCAACTAAATGTCCGGGACAATCAATGGCAGGGCAAGCAGGTAGGTCTTTTTGTTCAGCTAAGGATTCGCCTTTTTTGGGAATATTAATTAAACCTTTGCAATCAGGATAACGACTACAGCCTAAAAAAGAGCCATATTTGCCATGGCGCACTTTCATTTCTGCTCCACAAACAGGGCAAACTTGTTCCCAATTAAAATCTTCAGCATAATCTTCTTTATTAAAAGAGATTTCCTCAATCGGTGCAGAGTAGTCGCAGTCAGGATAACGTTCACATCCATAAAAATATTTCGAACGTGCCCAAATTTTTTGTAATTTACCTTCTTTACATTTTGGACATTCAATGTCCGTATGAATTTTTGGTACGAAAGCTTCTTTCAGTGCAGTTTCTAAAGTGGGGGAAAATTGCGCCCAAAAATCCCTAATTAAATCTTTCCAATTTTTTTGGTTAATTGCGACTTCTTCTAAATTATCTTCCATTTTAGCAGTGAATCCGGCATTCATAATTTGTGGAAAACTCGCTTCTAACATTTGGGCAATCACTTGACCAAGTTCAGTGGGTTTAAGACGCCCCCCTTCTTTAATTGTATATTCTCGACTTTGAATTTTATTCATAATCGTGACGTATGTAGAAGGACGACCGATACCTGATTTTTCTAATTCTTTCACTAAAGAGGCTTCTGAATATCTTGCCGGAGGTCTTGTAAAAGCCTGTTCGCCGGTTAATTCTTGTAATAATAATGTTTGGCCTTCTACCAGTGGAGGAAGAACACGATTTTTATCGTCTTCATCATCTTCGTCACGTTTTTCTTCGTAAGCAGCTAAGAAGCCTTGAAATTTGATGATCGAACCAGATGAGCGCAAAAGTATACCAGGACCTGCAGAAATATCAACAGATACAGTATCATAGACAGCAGGCATCATTTGCGAGGCAACAAACCTTCTCCAAATCAATTGATAAAGTAAGAATTGTTCACGCGATAAATAGCTTTGAATATCTTCTGGCCGGTATAAAAGGTTTGCAGGTCTAATAGCTTCGTGAGCATCTTGAGCAGTTTTTTGAGTGGAATAAATTTTTGGTTCAGAAGGTAAATAATCTTCACCATATTGTTTAACGATAAATTCACGAACTTCTTTAATAGCTTCCGGTTCCACGCGAATAGAGTCTGTACGCATATAGGTAATTAAACCTTCAGGTCCGTCTGTTCCCAAATCAATCCCTTCGTAGAGACCTTGGGCGACTCCCATGGTACGTGCAGCAGAAAAGCCATGGTGACGGCTTGCTTCTTGTTGTAGAGTGGACGTAATAAAAGGAGGGACGGGATAGCGTTTTTTTTCTTTTCGTTCAATACGCGTGATGATAAAAGGTCCCTGTTGCATGCGAGCTAAAATCGCATCTGCCTCTTCTTTATTTTGAATTAAAGTGACCTCTTTTCCTATGATTTCCTCTTTTTCAATCCGTTTGTTATCAACAGAATGTAAAATGGAACGAAAATTTTTCTCTTCTTTGCCCGTTTGAAAAATTGCACCTAAATTCCAATATTCAACAGGGACAAAAACTGTGATCTCTTTTTCACGATCAACAACCAGGAGCAAAGCGACAGATTGCACACGACCAGCTGATAAAGAATTTTCTCTACCTCGTTGAATGCGTCTATTTAATAGAGGAGAAATTTTATAGCCGACAATGCGATCCAATAAACGGCGCGCTTGTTGCGCATTAACCAATGCCATATCGATTTGTCTAGGATGATCTAAAGCTTTTAATACCGCATCTTTGGTAATAGCGTTAAAAGAAACTCGCTTTGTAACTGTATTGGGAGGTAGGATTTGACTGATATGCCAGGCGATGGCTTCCCCTTCACGGTCGGGATCGGGAGATAAATAGACAACGTCGCATTGCTTGGCTGCTTTTATGAGTTTTTCAATAACCTCTTCTTTATTAGGCATAATTGTATATTTCGGCTCAAAGTCATTTTCAATATCAATACCAAATTCTCTTTCTGGTAGATCCCTGATATGTCCAATTGAGGATTCAAAAATAAAATTGGGTCCTAAAAATTTTTTTAATGTTTTGATTTTAGCGGGTGATTCAACAATAATAAGCGCTTTACCCATGTTCAAAAAGCTCCGTAAGTTTTTTATGGCAAGTCATGCCAATTCTTGACAACAAGAGTATCAAATTTTCTATTTCTCTTTCTTTTAATTTAAATTCAATAAAAGTTAAAAAGAAATCAATAAAACGAAAAAATACTAAATTATTCATTTTAAAATTTAAAATAATCACTTTTTTAAGTTTTTTTAAATTTTTTTATAAATTTTTCCAGGATATTCACGAATGACTTTTTTTAGAACTAAACTCATCAGTAAAACATTTAACTGACTGATAGGTAGTTTGGTAAGTTGAAAAATATCTTCCACAGATAGTTCTTCTTGGGGAAGTTTTTGCAGGAATGCGCTTTCTTCTTTTTCCAATGGAATAATTTCTTTAGGAGGAACTGAGTTTGAAAAAGATGATGGAAATAAATTTCCGTAAAATTCTAAAATATCTTGGCTATTTTCAATGAGCTGGGCTTTTTTTGTTTTAATCAGATGATGATTTCCGCGAAAATTATCTAAATCTGCTCTGCCAGGCAAAGTAAAAAGAGGGCGGCCTTGTTTAAAAGCATTATTCATCGTTAACATCGCTCCACTTTTTAGAGGAGCTTCGATTAAAATTGTCCCCATACTCATTCCACTGACTATACGATTACGTTGGGGGAAATGTGTACGATCTGGGGGAGCTAACATGGGAAATTCAGAAATTAAAGCCCCACGTGCGCAGATTCTATCGGCAAGTTGTTCATTTTCTGCTGGATAGATATGGGCTAAGCCAGAGCCTAAAATGGCAAGAGTCCGTCCCGATTCATAAGCACCTTGATGTGCTGCTGTGTCAATGCCACGTGCCAAGCCGCTAATAATAGTGAAGCCAGCGTGCGCAAGTTCAGAGCTGATTTTTTTGGCCATTTCCATTCCATATAAGCTGGCGTGTCTGGTGCCTACTATGGCTAAACACCGTTGATCTTTTGGGGCGTAATTTCCTTTAACATAAAGAAGAACAGGGTGATCGGCTATTTCTAGCAAACGTTTAGGATATCTAGGGTCTTGATAAGTAATGAGGTCTACTTGAGATTTTTCGATCAATAAAAGATTTTGTTTTATATTAGAGTTCTTTAAACACTCCTCCCACGCACCTAAAATTTTTTCGCCGAAGCCTGGCAATAAAGCTAACTCTTGCTTTTTAGACTTAATTGCTACAAGTGCTGAACCAAAGTGTTGGATGAGTAATCGTATTTTTATTGAACCTAACAATGGCATGCTTGACAATGTTAACAGAGCTTCAATTTCTTCCAAGTTGAAACCTATCTTTTTGAAGATGAAAATAAAACCTTTAGGGTAATAGTAGTCAGTTTTTGAATAAAAATAAAGAAGCGGCTAAAACAATATTAGCCACTAATTTTTCTCTCATTAAAAAGAAACCCTAATAGTGCCTGTGACTTTAATGATTTTTGTCTGCTGATTAGGCAACGCATCTTGAATAGATGGTTGTTTTTCTCGGATAAATAAATCCAATTCCGGCTCAGTGATCTCATCTTTGATTTCTAGGGCGAGAGAGCTTTGACTTTGGCTCACAATTTTCTCCATCCACCTTAAAGGTAGTTTTATTACCTAACCACACGCTTTCTATAGGTACTTATTTGGGAAATTTTGCATCAAGTTTTAAACATAGAATGTTGAAAACTTGATGTATTTTTTTCATAGCAGATAAATTAAAACAAATAAAGTATAAAAAGCCAACTAATTAATTTTTCTTTTTTGTATATATTGATTGAAAGTTGCATTTCCTTGAGTAAATAAATTGAGCAAATTAATTACTTGAGGTTGTGAAGCTAACTGTTGCAATTCTGACCAAATTTTTGCTTCTTCTTGCTTATTGTCCAATTGCTGATGTAACATAGCAAGACGAATCAAATTAAATAAATACAAAGTATTTTCTTGACCTTTTTGCACTTCATTTTGTAAGACTTCTTGTAGTTGCAGTGTATTTGTCAAAGCTTTTTGATACTCTTGCGCTCCTATTAGTAAAGAGGTCGCAGCGTACTCATGATAATTTTTTATCGAGTCATCTTTAGTCCGTTGAAAAGTCGCTTTTGCAAAGGGTTCAGCTTTTGATATCTCATTTTCGATGATTAAAGTTTGTGCGATTGCCGCATCATATTTGGCATGCAATTCAGGATAACGATTAAGAATTGTTTCTAAATCTTTTAAAGAATTTGAATCAGCAAATTTATTAGAAGAGTCTGCAGCAGCTTGTTGAAATTCGTTGAAATCTATTTGTGCTTTAAAATAATCGCTTTCAGCATTAGAATTGCTATGCATAAGTACTCTTGCAGCAATAATCAAAACAGCAAAAAGACCTGCAAGAGCCCAAAGAATTAATTGTTTGTTATTTGAAATCCATTCGGCTAATGGATGGTCTGACCACTCACTTTCAATAAATGGAGGAACTGATGGTTGTTTACTCTGTTTACTCATAATTCCATTTGGGTTTAAATATCTCTGCAAAATGCTTAAGATAGGATTTATACTTGTTACTAATTTGATGAAAAATATAAATAAAAACCAAATATTAAGCACTAAATTCTTGAACGCTACGAAAATTGATCATATTTTGCACAAAAAAAGGTAAGCGTGCTAAAAAAAATAATAGTAAAAAATTTAAAAAGGAATGTTATGTATGAAGGATTCTTGTATAAGTGAAGAAGAGCCTTTAAAATTACTCGAATTGGAAGTTGCACAGATTTCTGTCAATCCTTACCAACCCCGACGAGAATTCAAAGATATCGAATTAGAAGAGTTAGCTCAATCAATTAAAACAGTTGGAATACTTCATCCACCGCTAGTTCGTTATTTAGCAGATGAAGAGCAATATGAATTAATTTCGGGTGAAAGACGTTTTCGAGCTTCGCAATTAGCAGGTCTAAAAAAAATTCCTGTATTTGTTCGCTTAAGCACTCCGCTTAATTCTGCTTACGCAGCCTTAATTGAAAATATTCAACGTGTAGATTTGAATCCATTGGAAATTGCCAAAGCATTGAAAAAACTCATTCAGGAATTTGGTTTTAGTCAAGAACAGTTGGCTTTAAAGATAGGCAAAAAGCGCTCGACTATTGCCAATTATTTGCGTCTTCTTGCCTTACCCCTTTCTATTCAACAAAGTTTAAATGTGGCTTTGATTACCATGGGGCATGCAAAAGCTATTTTAGCTTTGGAAAGCGAAGAAAAACAACTTTTACTTCATGAGCTCATTTTACGTGATGATTTATCTGTTAGAGAGGCAGAAAAAGCCGCTATTAGAATTGGTGAAAAAGCCAAGAAAAATCAATTAAATTATGTGACTAGAGATTTCTACGTGGAACAGCTTGCTGAAAAAATTCAACATCAAGTGGGTACAAAAGCTGTTATTCATAATAAAGGAAAAAAAGGCCATATTAGTTTATATTATTACAACTTTGATGATCTTGATCGTCTTTTAAATTTATTAGGTGTGAGCCACGATTAGTCATGAAGAAAAATATATTTATAACGGGTGCAGCAGGGTTTATTGGTTTTCATACAGCAATTCATTTGCATGCGGCCGGTTATCAAGTCATAGGGTATGATAATTTTAATGATTATTATTCAGTTGTTCTTAAAAAAGCACGCGCTTGTGAATTAAAAAAATTGGGAATTGAAATAATTGAAGCAGATCTTTTGGATGAAAAAAAATTGCAGCAAAGTATCGAGATACATGAAACAACACATTTAATTCATCTAGCTGCTCAAGCGGGTGTGCGCTACTCTTTGACAAATCCAAAAAGCTATTTAAAATCGAATATTGATGGTTTTTTGAATATTTTGGAGATATGTCGCGCCCACCCCAATATTAAATTAACCTATGCTTCTTCTTCCTCAGTTTATGGCTTAAATGAAAAAATGCCCTATTCTATTTTAGATAAGACAGATCAACAAGCAAGTTTATATGGGGTAACTAAAAAAACCAATGAATTGATGGCACAAACATATCATCATTTATTTGGAATCGCCGTAACCGGCTTACGCTTTTTTACGGTTTATGGTCCTTGGGGTAGACCTGATATGGCTTATTTTAGTTTTACCCAAGCAATTTTAGAAAATCGTTACATTGACATTTATAATAATGGGGAGATGAGCCGCGATTTTACTTACATTGATGACATTGTAAAAGGGATCTGTGCAGCAGTGGAGAAGGAATTGCCTTGCGCTTTGTTTAATTTAGGCAATCATCAACCAGAAAAATTGATGAACATGATTTCTATATTAGAAGAATTATTAAAGCAAAAAGCTATTAAAAACTTTTTGCCAATGCAAGAAGGGGATGTGGTTTCTACTTATGCAGATATCACAGAAAGTCAAAAAATATTAGGTTTTGAGCCCCGAGTATCACTGCAAGAAGGTTTAACGAAATTTGTTGATTGGTATAAAACCTATCACTCATTTTAGTTTAATAGGTTTATGAGGGTTTTTCAAAGGTAGTATAAAAAATAGGAGTCTAAAAAGTTAGACTCACCAAGTTAATAATACCATTTCCTGAAAATAAAAACATAAATTAGCTTAAGATCTTTGAGCAGATTTTGACAATCTTTTCGAAGTTAATATTCGGAATATTAATGAGAAAAGATTGATCAAAAGATGCCAAAGAGATCACGGTAATTTATGACTTTATTTTCAGGAAATGGTATAAGTTAGTGAAGGATGTGAAAATCACTATGTGCTGTCTGTATTGGAAAATACTCAATAGTTGCTTCTTCAATTTGACCGGGCGACGTCTCTTCTCTAAGCTTTTTTATTAAATTTTCTAATTTTAAACGCGAGCCTTGCGCACATATTTCCACTGTGCCATTCGGTAAATTTCTAACGGTTCCATGTAATTTTAGTTCTAAAGCATGATAACGGGTCATTGAGCGAAAACCGACTCCTTGCACAGACCCTTTAATAATCACATGCATTTCAAAATTTTCACATATTGAATGTTCCATAATCGTTCTCCTTGCTTACAGATTTATTATATAAAAAAAATTAATCTAAAGAAAGCTTTACAATTTAAACGGGTGTATTATTTTTTTAATCTATTCTTGTTCAACTTGGGATTCTTGAATTTCTCCTAAGGGGAAATGTCTAATGAGGTCTTCGATTTCATTGACATTTGTAATGCGACTCATGATTTCGCGAAAGTGTCGCGTGCCGGCAGATTTTTTTAAATACCAGCAGCCCACACGACGCATATCTACGCACACTCGGTGATCATTATGATAGTTGACCATAAATAAATAGTGCTCGAGCAGAGCTTGTCGATAGTCTTCCAACGTATGTTCTGTGTGAGCTTCACCATTCAAATAGTTTAGAATCTCTTGTACAATCCAAGGTTGACCCATAGTAGCACGTGCAACTAAAACAGCGTCACAACCCGTATAGGCAAATAATTTTTCGGCTGAAGGTCCGTCAATCACATCCCCGTTGCCAATCACTTTAATTGTCGTCGCTGCATCTTTACATGCTTTAATGTAGTCCCAATTGGCAGGGCCTTTATAGCCTTGTTGGCGTGTGCGTCCATGCACGCATATAGAAGCAGCTCCTGCTTTTTCAGCGATCTTCACAATTTCTGCAGCATTGATACTATTTTCGTCCCAACCTGCGCGAATTTTTACAGTCACAGGAATTTTTACAGCGGCTAACATATTAACAAGTACTTCTCCAATAAGATCAGGAGTCTTCAGCATTCCTGACCCGCTTCCATCTTTGGTGACTTTATCAACAGGACAACCACAATTTAAATCCACTGTATCAAAACCTAAGTCCTCAATAATTCGGGCGGCTTGTCCAGCAATTTTTGGATTACTGCCACAAAGCTGAGCGCCAATGGGGTGCATATCTGCCGAATAGTCAAGCATATGAAAAGTGTGGGGATCGTAACGGATGAGCGCTTCCATTTTGACCATTTCGCAAAACATGAGACCGGGGTGAAATTTTGCTGACATTTTACGAAAAGGAAAATCAGAACAGCCTGCCAACGGAGCATAGAGAATGCGACTGGGAAGTTTTAAATTGCCTAAATAAAAGGGTTCTTTCTGCTTCATCTGACTAATCCTATCATTAAACTAATGATAATATTTTGTAAAAAACCTAAACAGAGAAAAGCAATAATTGGACTAAAATCAATCATTCCTAAAGGTGGAACAAATTTTCTAAAAAAATTTAAATAAGGATCTGTCCACTGATTGATCAATTGCATCAAGCGATATTCGTTTAATTGAGGAAGCCATGAAGAAAGAATTTTCGCAAACAGCATAAATGTATAAATTTGAAAGGCTAACTGTGTAAATCGAATTAACATGATCATTTTATTTATATCCTTGAGTTCTTGCTATAAACTATAATCAACGTATAGTCAAATGACAAGATGAATTTAAACTTTTCAGTGATAGTTACTTGAACTAATAAAAAAAAAATAATATGATACCTTTTTAACTCTAACTTAATAGGAAACATGTTTGATTTAATTCCTCCTATAAAAACTCTTGGGTTTGAAAAAACCATTCAGCATCTTAAAGTTGCCGAAGTTAAATACACGCGCGGTTTTCCTATTATTGAAACGTTAGCTTCTTTACCCCTCAATACTTCTTTGGATGTGAAACGGTTTTATAGAAAACAGCCCCTATTGACAACAGGTCTAGATGGATATGAAGTTTTACTACGAAATCTCTACTTACCTCTAACGAAAGAAAAAGATATTCAAGAAGCTTTCATTTTTCAAGCTGAACCCCTTCTTCCTTATCCGATTGATCAGGCCATATTGACAAAGCAAACTTTAAATCAGTCCAGTGAAGGGACGTCTTTAGTTGTTATTTCAGTAAAAAAAGAGACGATGCAAGCGCATTTAGATCAATGGCAACAGTTGGGAATTCAGCCAGAAAAGGTCGCTTGTTTACAGACCGCACTTTGTCAATTTGCCACCACGTTTGTTAATTCAGAAAAAAAAATTATTTGTCTGCATATTCAAGATACATCGACAACAGCAGTTTTGATTAATGAAGGTAAAATCATCGCTTCCTTCTCACAGCAAGAAGGGTTTAATCTACTCAAAGAAGCCTATATAAAAGATTTAGCGTCTGATGAGCAAAAGTCGACTGATGAAATAACTTTGCAAGGATTAGACTTTTTAACAATCGACGAAAAATTACCCACATTAACAACCGCTTTACTTCGTTTGAAACGAATGGTAGCGAAGATGTACTTTGCTTTAGATAAGGAATTAAAAAATATTCCTTTGGAAGGCATTTTATTTACGGGTGAAGGTATTCAATTTAACGGTTTAACAGAAGTCTTATTTAATGATTTACCTACATCTTTAATTCAAATTGTTGAAGTTGCAGTAAAAGGCAAATACAATGCTAAGGAATTATTGAATTTTGCTGTTCCTATTGGTTTGGCACTTCATGCACTTCCGTTTCAGACAGATGCCATAGATTTTCGACAAAATGAGTATGTTTACCCAAAACCTTTAAAAAGGCTGTTTAAACCATTAGGTGTTTATCTAGTTGGCATGCTAATTTTAAGTACAGTGCTTTATTTGTTTGGACAAGATTTATTGAAGTTAGAATTGAATAGGGTGAAGCAAAATTATGTCGACTTGTTAGCAAGTATGGGGAAAACTTATGATCAGTTTGAAACCCAGTACCGTATTAAAAATCCGAGTGAGGAAGCAAACAGAATCAGCGTATTGGAATTAGATCAGCAAGATTTAATAGATAGATTGTCATTTTTGCAACGAGATATTCATTCTACACCGGATTCTTTTCCCCTTTTTGCAAATATTCCTCGAGTTAGCGATGTATTGGCCTGGTTGAGCACTCATCCAGCAATAGCGGGAGAAGATCTTTTAGGTGAAGATGGAAAATTATCTTTAGAAAATTTTAACTATACATTAGTGAGAAGACCGGAGCAGACTAAAAAACAGGAAAAATATCAGGTAAAAGTGGAGCTAGAATTTTCTACTAATGTACCGAAATTAGCTCGTGAGTTCCACGATGCGTTGATTGCTCCCAATGATTTTATTGATCCAAAAGCTGAAATTAAGTGGAATGCTAATCGCAATAATTATAAGACATCTTTTTATTTAAAAGATAAAACTTCTTATTTATAAATCTGGGAGAGTCAGTGAAAACAATTCCTATTAATCGAGTCATCATCTATAGCGTATTAATCGGATTACTCCCCTTAATTTTTGTTATTTTTAATTTTTTGTCTGAAAGATCAGATTTGCAAGAATTAGAGACATCTGTTGAGGATATTCAACATGAAGCTGCAGTTAAAGAAAAAAAACAGGCACTTAATCTAGCTGTGCGTCAGCATTTTCAAGAAGCCGATCATTTTTATATTGATAAGCAATTAGAAACATTGACTTTTCTAGACCAAGAGACAGATTTATTACAAAAAATTTCAAATAACTCAAGTTTTGTCAATGATGATCGCGTTAAAAAACGTTTAGATTTTTTGACTGGAGCAAACGGAAGTCAGGGAAATCGATTAGTTTTTAGCGAAGGTGTTGTACAAAAATATCCCTTATTTCAAGAAACTGTGGAAACCTTAATGCATCCTGTAGAGATCAATGCTAAAGATTTACAAGAAATATTGGCAAAAATCGAAGGCGTGCGCATGGGTGCCGCTGTACCAAGTCCCAATCGTCCACAATTATTTATTACTGATTTTAGATTGGAAAAAAAGACGATCAATGAAAAAAATCAAGTTTTTCAATTGAATCTAAAACTTGTTAAACGAGAATTTCTATGAATTTTTTTAAAAAAACATTTTCCTCTCTTGTTCTTTGTTCGCTATTAGTTATTTTTAGCAGTGCGACTTGTAAAAAAATAGTAAAAAAACCTCGCCTACTGCCACTTACAAATGTGCATATTGTCGATAGAAACGGTTTTGCTGAAACGATTAGCAGTAAAGACCGTGTAGCACAATTTCAAAATATTGATTTTCTTCAGCCACAACCTTACCAAAAAGTTTTGCTTGTCTATGGACGGGATTCGCAAGGAAAAATCCGTTCCGTTGCAACGACCTATTATGAAAATGGTAACCCAAAGCAATTTATTGAAATTGTTAACGGTAGGGCAAATGGAACTTACGCGGAATGGCATGAAAATGGAAGTTCGCGTTTAGCTGCTTGTATCATTGGAGGAACACCAGATTTAACGATGGCTGCCGAAAAAAGCTGGATTTTTGATGGAATTTGTTGTGCATGGGACGAAGATGACAACTTGATAGCTGAAATTTATTATGATCAAGGTGCATTATGTGGAATTTCCACTTATTATTATACTAATGGTCAAATTTGGAAAAGTATTCCCTACGACAAAAATCAAATCAATGGAATGATTGAAGTTTTTAAGAAAAATGGCGAACCCCTCATGCAAGTGAATTATACCTGTGGTCAAAAAGAAGGAAAAGCTTGTCGCTATTGGACTTGTGAACAATTGGCCAGCCAAGAGCTCTATTGTCAAAATAATTTAATGGAAGGACAGTATTTTGATCAAAATGGTCTGATGATAGCAGAAGTTAAAAATAGTACGGGGTATCGGGCGACTTTTAATAATTGTGGTCTTAAAGAACTCCAGCAAATTAGCAATGGGCATATTTGCGGAGAAGTTAAAGTTTTTGATGATAAAGGACAATTAACCCGCATTTATCATGTTAAAAATTCTTTAAAACATGGAGAAGAAATTGATTATTATCCTTCTTCAGGAACTCTTAGACAGCGCTTAGCTTTCCAATGGCAAAATGGAAAAATTCAAGGAATTGTACGTACATGGTATCCGAATGGAAATATGGAAAGTCAAAAGGAAATGCACGATAACAAAAGAAACGGAGTTTCTACAGCTTGGTATCAAGATGGCAATCTTATGCTTATTGAAGAATATGATGAGAATCAGCTTATTAAAGGAGAGTATTTTAAAAAAGGTGAAAGAATCCCCGTTAGTCAAGTTTGCAACGGAAAAGGAATCGCCACGATTTACGATCTAAAAGGAAACTTCGTACAAAAAATCACCTATCTCAATGGGAAGCCAGAGGTAAAAGATAATTTTAAATAATATTCCAATACAATGAGTATTAATCCTATAATTTAGTGGATTCGTTCAATAAGCTTTTAAATTAATTAAAAATTGGGACGATTTTTTTATTGTCCTGTTTTTTTGTTAATGTTTTTTTTCATTAATTACAAAATAAATTAGTGAAAACATAGAAGTTTAATAAAATTTTTTGTATGTAATAATCTCAATTCTCTAAACTGCATTTTTAATTTCTGTTTTTTATTTTTTCGCTTTTCTTAAAATAATAAAATTTGAAAAAATTAGTTTTAATTAATAATCCATAATGATATTATGTAAACCATTAATATAATTATAGTGTAGGTAATAATGAATTTTCTGAAATTTGAACTTTATGGTGTTAGCGTCAATAATTGTATCTATAATCGCGCAAATACTGAACAATTTATCTCTGATAAGGTGATTGCTTTAAAATCTTCAAACAAATTTAAGGGAGACTACACTCCTTTGCCGACAAATCAGAATAAATGTGAAGAATTATTAATAGATGAAGCGATCTGTCTAACAACTGTCGATAATGAAACGCGAAAAAAATATAGTAATTTTTGGAAGCAAAGAAAAATAGAGGCCTTTGTAGTGGGGATTAGTGGGACAGTTTGCTCTGTATTAGCAGCATCTGGAATCATTACAGTTTTAGCTTTAAATTTAGTTCCTGCTCTTACTCTGACACTTCCCTTAATAGGTGTAGCTATAACAGTGTCTGCACTAGCTTTAAGCTGTTTCACAATTTATAGAGGAAAACAAGCATCGGTTCAGTTAAAAAAGTGGCTTCATCCCATTGATTCCATTTGTTCTCAACGTAAAAATATACCAACTGCAGGATTTCCTTATCTCTTCGAAAAGAAATTGATAGGGACGATTGTTCATCAAGATGAAGCTGATAAATGTTTTAAAAATTGGGCAAAGCAATTTTTTGAAAAGTATAATAAAAAAAATCATAGCAAAGAAGAGCTTAAAAAGTTTTTTAATTTTAATCCTCTTTCTAAAAATGTTCGTAAATGTACTCATTTTAAAAAAATAGCATTGGAAAAAGAATTCGATAAATTAAAAAAAGACTTTGATATGATCAAAGAAAGCACTAAAACAAAATGTGAAACGATTAGAACTCAAAAAGAAAAAGAATTAGAAAAAAATGAAAATGCTCGTCAAGCTGAATTGAGTTTATTTGAAGACTTTATTACCAAACAAATTGATAGAATTTCTGTGCATGATCCTATACAAAAGCGTAGAAAAAATATTTACGGTTCTCTTTGTGAGTCGATTAGTAATTTTAAGGACAATAAAAATCCTAAATGCTATCTAGGGTTTAAAGATTTATTTCTAGCAAACTTAAATTTTATCTATGATTCTAAAAAAAGACAGATAGGACTTCAAGCATCGCGCCGAACAGAAAATTTAACCACAGATAAGAAAAAAACTTTAACTTATTTTTCCACTCAAATACAAAGTATTTCTAATGCTTATATTAAAAAGAATTTTGACCATAAAATAAGTTTTGATGAAGATATAGATTCGAGTTGTAGTGTGGATGAGCAAAAAGATTTTCAAATTCAAGCAAAAGAAAATTTAGAAAAAGATTTTCCTGTTCTGATGAAAAAATATTGCTTATTTTTACAATGTAAAAAGGATCCAGTAGGACAAAACTAAGTTGTAATAACTCATTTTTGTTATTTGTCTTTTAGCGATACAATCATTTTTCGCTTAAATTTAATCTGGAATGCAAAAGCCATGCTTTCAATTTTTTTTCGAAATCCAGGGATCTGCTAAAAAATTTAGATATGATTGTTGGGCCTGATCAAAAAGCAAAATTATGGCTTTATCTGTATAAAAGTTTAGGTTAGTCTGCCGTCATAGGCTTTATTACTATCTAAAATCCTAAGTGAATTCGATCATTCTATAAGACCGTGCAATTGCTAAATCCATTGATTCTTTCACTACTACCACAGTTTAGCCTCGCTTTACAATACCAAAAAAGTCAAACAAAAGTTCCAGTCGGTATGATATCTTTCTCCCTACCCCAAATTTTTTTACAATCAATAAAATATCCTTAATTTATTCCAAAATAAAATTTTTAATAGTTTAATTTCAATGTACTTAAAAAATACAAGATAACTTTAAATAAAGTTATCTTGTAGAGTTAGAAACAGTTTGCATAAATCTATACAAATCTGATAATATCTACACAAATGACTAGATTTATTAAGATAGGCGAAGCCGCAAAATTATTAGGAGTGAGTATTCAAACTCTCAGAAGATGGG
>Ga0105045_10002219_pt1 | contig 16301 bp, 12 predicted proteins | sample MAT02_FD_78089 | JGI IMG/M metagenome (GOLD analysis project Ga0105045, IMG submission 78089) | Freshwater microbial communities from Lake Fryxell liftoff mats and glacier meltwater in Antarctica - MAT-02 (megahit assembly) | ecosystem: Environmental > Aquatic > Freshwater > Ice > Liftoff...
GCCGACGTGTGGACCAGCCACGAAGCACTGGTGCTGGGCTACGAGGAGGCGCTGACACGTCGGGACTCGCTCACCGGGGACTGGTACGACTGCTCGGCGCACATGGTGTGGATCGGTGAGCGCACCCGGCAGCTCGACGGCGCACACGTGGAGTTCTTCAGCGGTATTCGCAACCCGGTGGGCTGCAAGGTCGGACCGACCGCCACCGCGGACGAGGTGTTGGAACTCTGCGAGGCGCTCAACCCTGAGCGCGTGCCGGGTCGGCTCACCCTCATCGCCCGGATGGGAGCCGGCTCGATCACCGACGGGCTGCGTCCCCTGCTGCGAGCGGTTGCCGATTCCGGACACCCGGTGGTGTGGGCGTGTGACCCGATGCACGGCAACACCTTCACCGCGCCGAGCGGACGAAAGACACGGCACTTCGATGCGATCCTGGCCGAGATCGCCGGCTTCTTCGAGGCCCACCGCGCCGAGGGCACCTGGCCCGGTGGTGTGCACGTCGAACTCACCGGAGATGACGTCACCGAGTGCCTCGGCGGCGCCGAGGACCTGCTCGACGACGATCTGGGCCTGCGCTACGAGACGATGTGTGATCCCCGCCTGAACGGGCGCCAGTCGCTCGACCTGGCATTCCGCGTCGCTGAGCTGCTGCGCGCCAGCTGAGTTCGGCCGACCCCCAGGGACGATTCGTCCGAACAATTCCTGACTGGACTGGTCAGGTTTCTGAGGTAATGTCGACCTAACCGATCGGGTTTATCGACATCCTGTTTCCTGCCCACTCCGGGCAGGACCCACCCCAGACCGCGCCCACCCAAGACCGGGAGCCCCCATGAGCACCATCGAGATCGACACCGACGGACAGGTCGTCCCCACCGACGACTCGCCCGTTCAGATCGACCCCGCCATGATCGCCGACATCCGCAAGTTCGAGCGATCCCTCGCCGGCTACCTGTCGGGTGAGATCGACGAGGACGTCTTCAAGGTGTTCCGACTCGCCAACGGCGTCTACGGGCAGCGCCAGGGCGGCCACGACCAGATGATCCGCATCAAGGCGCCCTACGGCGCGATCACCCCTGACCAGCTCGACGCACTCGCCGACATCTCGGAGACCTACAGCCGCGGTTGGGGTCACCTCACCACCCGCCAGAACGTGCAGTTCCACTTCGTGGACCTGGAACGGGTGCCGGACCTGTTGTGGGACCTTGCCAAGGTGGGGCTCACCACCAGGGAGGCCTGCTCGGACACCGTTCGCAACGTGATGGGTTGTCATCTCGCAGGCGCCTGCCCGCACGAGGTGCTCGACATCCAGCCGTGGGCCGACGCGACGTTCTGGCACTTCCTGCGCAACCCGATCTCCCAGCGGCTCCCCCGCAAGTTCAAGATCAACTTCTCGGGCTGCGCCACCGACTGCGGCCAGGCGATGTTCAACGACGTCGGGGTGATCGCGGTCAACCACACCCGTCCCGACGGCACCGTCGAGGCCGGCTTCCGGGTCTTCGTCGCCGGAGGCCTCGGGGCCAACCCGCACCCCGCCCTTGCGCTCGAGGACTTCACCACGCGTGAGGAACTGCTACCCACGATCGAAGCGTGCGTGCGGGTCTTCGAACAGACCGGCAACCGTGACAACAAGCTGCGTGCGCGCATGAAGTGGGTCGTCGACGAGCTGGGTTTCGACGAGCTGCAGCGTCGGGTGCTCGTGTCGCGCAAGTTCCTGATGGCGAGTTCGTCGTGGCCGGGAGGTGTGCCTGCGCAGGTCATCGAGCGTGGCGACGCTCCGGCGGGCCGCGGCCGGGGCGAGGTCACCCCGCTCGGGCAGGGCCAGCCGGTGTTCCTGTCGGGCACCACCCCTCAGCAGCGGTGGACCGAGTCCAACGTCGTGCGAGGCGTCGCAAAAGGCACCGTGTCGGCACTCGCGTGGAGTCGACTCGGCGACGTCACCGCGACGCAGTTCCGGGGCATCGCGTCGATCAGCCGCCACTTCGATGCCGAGGTGCGCATCACGAACCGGCAGAACTTCGTGCTGCGCGGGCTCAGCGAAGAGCAGCTGCCCACCCTGTACGAGCAGCTGAGCGTGATCGACATGGCCCAGGCCGGCGCCGAGCTGAGCCGCGACGTCGTGGCCTGCCCCGGCGCGGACACCTGCAACCTTGCCGTCACCCAGTCACGGGGACTCGCCAGCGCCATCGGCGAAGCGCTCGAGGCAGCGGGTCTGGCGGAGGTGGAAGGGGTGCGTACGAACATCTCGGGGTGCACCAACTCCTGTGGGCAGCACCACATCGCCGACATCGGCTTCTTCGGCGTCGAACGTCGCGCACACGGGCGGTCCGCCCCCGGCTACCAGATGTTGCTCGGCGGACACGTCGGCGACGAGAAGATCGAGTTCGGTGCGAAGGCGCTGCGCCTGCCCGCCAAGGCAGCGGCTGAGGCCGTCGTGCGCGTCGTGGGTCGCTACGCCACCGAGCGGAGCCTGGGCGAGACCTTCACCCACTGGTTGACCCGTGCCGGTGGCCCCAAGGCGGTCGCCGAGGGCCTTGCGGACCTCGACGAGTTCCCCGAGCCCGACGTCAAGCCAGACTTCTACACCGACTACGACGAGACCGGTCCGTACGAGAAGTCGCTGGGCGAGTCGGAGTGCGCGGTCTGATGGCGCTGGCGCTCACCGCCACCAACCAACCTCTCGAACCGCTGCCGGGGCCGTTCACTCCGACGGAGTTCAGCGACGCCGAACTGGCGGAGCTGAACGCCGAGTTCTCCTCCGCCCCGGCATCACTGATCGTGCGCTGGGCGGCGGACAACTTCGGTCCGCACATGGCGCTTGCCGCGTCGATGACCGATGCGGTGCTGATCGACCTGGCGGTCAAGGTGGCCCCCGCGATCGAAGTGGTGTTCATCGACACCGGGTACCACTTTCCCGAGACCCTCGAGACCCTCGAGACCGTTCGGCGTCGCTACGGCCTCAACCTGCGCATCATGACCGTGCCACCGCACGACCAGGAACTCTGGAAGGTCGATCCGGCCAACTGCTGCTCGGCGGTGAAGGTCGGCCAGTTGGACCGTGCACTCGCGGGCAAGGCGGCGTGGATGTCCGGGCTGCGTCGTGAAGAGGCCCCCTCGCGGGCCGGCGCTCCGATCGTCGGACGTGATCTGCGGGGGCTGGTCAAGGTCAACCCGCTCGCGACCTGGACCGCGACCGATGTCGAGGAGTACCTCCACCGTCATGACGTACCGGTCAACCCGCTCACCCTCCAGGGATACCCGTCCATCGGGTGCATGCCGTGCACCCAGCCGGTCGCAGCGGGCGAGGACGTTCGCTCAGGACGCTGGAGCGGACGCGACAAGGCCGAGTGTGGGCTTCACCTGAGCTGAATTCGGTCGGGCTCAGCTCTCGAGGTCGCGTGGCTGCGTCTCGGGGGTGCCCGGTCGCCCGTCGCTCCCGACCGAATGGTCGTTGTCGAACCACTCGGGACCCGACCACATCCAGTCATCAGCGACCTCGATGTTGCTGCCCCTGGTGGTCCGGCGGGCGAAGCCTGCGGGATGGTGGTAGTCGCGGTAGCCCTCCCCGCTACGGGGCCGACCCGGCATCTGGAACCCGTCGCCCGAGTGCCGACCCTTCTTGGAGAACGGTCCGAACTTCGGCGAGTCGGACCCCGGCACGATGCCCACCCGATGGTCACCGACCTGGTACTCCTTGACGGTCTGCACGGTCCACATCCCGTAGATGTTCCACATCAGGCTCATCGAGGCCTCGTTGTCGGTGTGGGCATAGCCGTACACCCATCGCTTCTCCGGGAAGAACTCGTCCACCGCGGCGCCCATCTCGAACGACATCGTGATGCCGACCGCGTGACGACGGAAGTCCCTGTGCACCCAGAGGTCGAACAGGAACATCTCGTCGCGTGCCATCTGGATGGGCAGGAGCCCGCTGTTGCGGTCCTCGGGAAGGGGTGACTGGGTGAGCAGCCACATCTTGCCGATCGCCTTGTCGGTCGGCTCGTGGATCGCCAGGATCACCACGGCGCCCCGGGTGAAGGAGCCCTTCATACGCTCCAGGCGGTCCGCCGGCTCGAGCTCGACGAGGTGGCGGTCGGTGGGATCGAACACGACCTTGAACGAGAAGTCGTCGCCCGCAGTGATGATCTCGTCCGCTATCAGCGGCAACGGCCGCACGACGATCGCGCATTCCGAGATGACCGGCTTGTTGCGTTCGATCCGATGCTTGACCTTGTCCACGATCGACATGTGCCCCCCTGGCGTTTCGAGTCGAATGGGAACCCACGATACGGCAGCGGGCGCACCTTGGGTTCCGGGTCGGCTTCTGGGGTGGTTCCAGCGCCGAGCAGGGCCCGATTGACACCCCTTCGCCACAGCGACCACCATGGCGGTCGTGAGCGATACGACCGACAGAGAATCGACCGGCACCGTGGGCGGCGCGCTGATCGGAGCGGTCGTCGGTTCCGTCCCCGGGGTGGCGGACGACCATACACTGCCCACCCGGTTGATGGTCCTGGGGCTCGCCCACCACGACGGCACGGTGTACGGACCCGAGCTCTACCGGGTCGCGGTCGACTGCGGTATCGGCATCGAGACGGTGCGGTCCTGTGTCCGCCGGCTCATCTCCGAGGGCATCTTCGAACGCGAGGGCGAAGGTCGCGACGCGGTCTTCCGGGCGACCCCCGCCGGCCGCTCGCTGCTGGGCGTGACCCAGCAGCGCCACCTGCTCGCCTACGCCCAGGACGCCGCTGGCCGCGGCTGGGACCGTCGCTGGCGTCTGGTCTCCTTCGCCATCCCCGAGTCCCAGCGCAGCGCACGCGACGCGTTCCGCGACCATCTGCTCGCCCTCGGCGGCGCGAGCATCCAGCCCGGTGTCTACGTCTCGCCGCACCACTGGGAGGACGACATACGCGCCGAGGTCGCTCGCCTCGGCATCGCGGAGCACGTCACACTGGCCAGCACCGATGACCTGAGCGTCGGCGGTACCACCGACCCCCGCCGGATCGTCGCCGAACTGTGGCCGCTCGACGACCTCGCAGCGCGATACCAGTCGTTCATCGACTCGTACCACGGTGTGCCGGGCCAACTCGAGGCGATGCGCCGACGGGGCGAACGCATCGGCGAGCACGACTTCCTCGCCGGCGTGCTGCATCTGGCGATCCGGTTCAACGAGTGTTTCGAGTCCGACCCCCTGCTACCTCCCGAACTGCTCCCTCGCCCCTGGCCGGGCCGGGCGGCGCGTGAACTGCTGGCCAGGTGCCGCAAGCTCGGCGTGCTCGCCCGCGAGGACAAGGGCGGACCTGCCTTGTACCGCGTCTTCGACGACGCCATCGCACACCTGCCCTGACCCCGTGCCCTGACTCGGACTGCCCTGACCCACGGCGCTGACTCGGACTGCCCTGACTCGGACCTACGCGCCCGTCAGCTGATCGCTGCCCCGGGGCGCGGGGCGAACCGTCGGCCCTCACGTTTGACCCGGTACATCGCCTCGTCGGCCAGGCGGATCAGCTCATCCGCGGTCGACCCCGGTCGTGCCATCGCGGCCCCCACGCTCAGACGCAGCGGAACACCCGCTGGCGCGAGCGAGGTCACTGCGTGACAGAGCCGGGCCATGATCCGCGACAGGGTCTCGGGTGCTTCCAGGTCGGGGCAGACCAACACGAACTCGTCACCGCCGACCCGGGCGATCAGGTCGACATCGCGGACGTTCGCACGCAGAGCATCTGCCACATCCACCAGGAGTTGGTCCCCGACCGCATGGCCGTAGCGGTCGTTGACCTGCTTGAAGTTGTCGAGATCGCAGTACAGCACCCCCAGGTCGTGCCCCGGCCCGGCGCGATCGCCCTTCACCCCACGTCGTTCGAGCAGCGCAGCGAACTGGCGGTAGAGCTCGGCCCGATTCATCAGTCCGGTCAGAGCGTCGCTGCGTGCCTGGGCATGCAGGTGCTCCTCGGCCAGGCATCGACGCAAGGTCGCCATGAGCGTCGAGGCGAGCACGACCACCAGGTCGACGTTCGTATCGTCCCAGCACAACCACTGCGGCCCGAACGCCATCCGCAGCACCGCCCACGGAGCATGCGGCGACAGTGCGACCTCGACCACTGCATCGGAGCCCAGGGCCAGCAGGCGCTCGCGCACGGGCGACTCGTCGAGATCCTCGATGGCCGTGGTGAAACACAGCAGGGCTGCGGCGGTCTGCTCGAGCGGCCAGAGCGGCACGAATCGCTCCTGGGCCACGTCGCTCGACCGGTCCAGCCGGACACACGGCCAGCGTGCGCCGACCGACAGCTCCGTGTCCGGCTCCTCCCAGGCGAGTTCGATCAGCTCTGCGCCCACCACCGCTGCCAGGTCCTGCAGATAGCGGTCCACGAGGGCGCCCACGTGGTCCCAGGGCACCGACGAGCACTCCAGGGACGCCATCCGGATCAGTTGCTCGATACGTCGACGGCGACCCATGACCTCGTCGCGGTCCCCCGTCGAACGGATCGCCAGCACCAACCAGCTGCCACCGTCACCCTCGACAGTGAGACCGTTGACCTCGCACTCGACCCAGCGTCCGTCCTCGTGGCACACGCGGAACACCGACGGCTGGTGGTAGCCGGCGGTGCGGCTGGCCTCGGACACCGCGCCCGCCGCAGCGACCAGGTCGTCGGGGTGCAACAAGTCCCAGATCGGCTGGCCGAGGTGCTGATGGGGGGAGAAACCCAGCACCCGTTGCACCGATCCGCTCGCGAAGCGGATCGCACCATCAGGGTCGACCACGACCAGCACGTCGGGGCACTGCTCGGCCGCGAACGCTGCCAGCGGGCCCAGCGCGGAGAAGTCCTGCACATCCTGCACGTTGATCACCCCGAGATGATCGGCGTGGGTCTGCCCGGGGTTGAGATTCTCCGTGGCAGGCCCACCATGGACCTGCCACTTCTGGGTGGCACCGGTCCCGCCGGCGGTCACCGTTGCCACCCGAAACCCTGGCCCGGAGCCCGAACTCCGGATGAACCCGGCGCCAGGCGGGGTGAGCGTCCTGCCGCGTCGCGACAAGGCCCGGCATCGCGACAAGGCCCAGAGGCCTGTCTCGGCTCGGATCAGACCAGGTGGTCGACGAACCGTTCCAACTGACGCAGGTTGCGGCACTCGAACGCACCGTCGCAGTGGGTCGCGTACTCCCCCACGATGGAGTCACCGGTGTCCCAGTACGCCCTGGGCTCGGGGTTGAGCCAGTAGACGTGACGGGCGCGTTCGCGGATCTGCTTGATCACCCAGTTGTTGGAGGCGTGGTAGTTGTTGCGCGCGTCACCAAGGATGATGACGGTGGTCTTGGGTCCGACGTCACGCCCGTAGCGCTGCCAGAACACCTCGAAGGCATGCCCGTAGTCGGAATGCCCATCGACCCAGACGACGTCGGCTTCGGAGTTGACCCGATGGATCGCCTCGACGATGTCATCGGTGCCCTCGAAGAAGCGGGTGACCTCGTCGAGGCCGTCGATGAACACGAAACTGCGGACCTTGGAGAACTGCCCCGAGATGGCGTACACCAGGTGCAGGGTGAATCGGGCGAACGCAGCGACGGACCCCGAGATGTCCGCGATCACGAAGATCTCGGGTTTGGCCGGGCGCGGGTACTTGAACTTCGGTTCCGCCGGCACACCGCCGTAGCTGAGCGAGTGCCGCACCGTGTTGCGGAAGTCCAGCGCACCCTTGCGGCCGTGGCGTCGTTTGCGCGCCAGCCGCACCGCGAGACGGCGGGTCAACGGCTGCAGCGCCTTGCGCAGCTGCACCATCTCGTCGCGGCTTGCGTGCATGAAGTCGATGTCTTCGGGCAGCGGTTTGCGCAGTGTCTTGGCCATCGCCTCGACGCCGCGATCGGCGACCAGGCGCCGGCGGATCTCGGACTCGATCTCCTTGCGGAACTCCTCGATGCGGTGTTCGTACTCGTCACGCTCCAGACGCTCCTCGAGCGGGCTGAGCGGCTCGGGTGAGTCATCACGCGCCTGCTCCATGAGGCGTTCGAGCATGCCGTCCAGATCCAGGTTCCGAAGTGTCCGGTACAGGTAGTAGGTGCCCCCGACCGGCCGACCGGGTTCCATGCCGGCGAAGCGTTTCACCGACTGGCGCGCCATCGCCCGCATCATCGCCTGATCGCCCTTCATGAGCGACCGGTAGAGCATCTCGGCGAGTTCCTCGGGACTCAGGCCCTCCCCGCTGCCCTGACCGGCCTGACCCGCGGCGTCGCCGGAGCCCTCGGGAAGCTCGGGCTGGTCGGCGTCACCCAGGTCGAACGGATCGACCGCATCGGGGTCCAGCGACCACTGCGCCCCGCGCAGCGAGAAGTAGACCTCGAACACCGTCTCGAAGGCGCGCCAGTGCGCGTGGTTCTTGACCAGGGTGGCTGCGAGGGCGTACTTGAAGGCCTCACGATCTCCCAGCGGGATGTGGCCGATCGCCTCCATCGCGTCCAGGTTCTCGGTCAGGCTCACCGGCAGACCGGCCTGACGCAGCTCGACGATGAAGCCCGCCAGAAGGTCCACCAACGGCTGGCCGGCCGCCAGCACCTCGGCAGGAGGCCCGGAGCTCGGCTCCGCGGTGCTCACGCCTCAGGCCCCGCCGGAGAGCAGGCCGGTTCCCTGGGAGAAGGGCTTCTCCTCGGCTGCCAACTCCTTGACGACCTTGGCGATGTCGGACTGGTACTTCAACAAGATGTTGACGGTGCTGGTCGCGGTCTCGGCATCGATCTGGTCGACACCCAGCAGCACGAGTGTGCGCGCCCAGTCGATCGTCTCGGACACCGACGGCGCCTTCTTCAGCTCCAGCTGGCGGATGGAGCGCACCACCCGGGCGATCTGATCAGCGAGCGACTCGGTCAGGCCCGGCACCTTGGTCAGCACGATCTCCTTCTCACGCTCCATGTCGGGGTAGTCGACGTGCAGGTACAGACACCGGCGCTTGAGCGCCTCTGACAGCTCACGGGTGTTGTTCGAGGTGAGGAACACCATCGGGATCTGACGGGCGGTGATCGTGCCCAACTCTGGAATGGACACCTGGTAGTCCGACAGGATCTCGAGCAACAGCGCCTCGGTCTCGACCTCGAGCCGGTCGACCTCGTCGATCAGCAACACGACGGGATCCTCGGCACGGATCGCCGCGAGCAACGGCCGCTCCAGCAGGAAGTCGTCGGAGAAGATGTCGGTCGAGATGTCGTTCCAGCCCTCACCCTCGGCCGCTGCACCCTCGGACTTGGTGGCCTGGATACGCAGCAACTGCTTCTTGTAGTTCCACTCGTACAGCGCCTTGGACTCATCGAGACCCTCGTAGCACTGCAGGCGGATGAGACGGGCGCCGAGCACCTCGGCGACGGACTTCGCGAGCTGGGTCTTGCCGGTGCCGGCGGGCCCTTCGACCAGGATCGGTTTGCCGAGGCGGTCGGCGAGGTAGACGATGCCAGCGATACCCTCATCGGAGAGGTAGCCGACCGAACGCAGCTGCTCACGGAGGGCGGGAACGGACTCGAACCGCTCCCCTTCATTCAGATCGGCGGCGTCCGTCGAGGTCTCGGTCGTGGTCATCCCGAGAGGTTACCGACCCACTTGACCGGTCGGTCAATCGTGAATCGCTCTGTCCGATCTCGATACGGTGCAGCCATGAGCGCGCAGTTGGTGGCCCGCGACCTCGCCGCCGAACGGGGTGCGCGCAGGTTGTTCACGGGTCTGGACCTGGTGTTGGCACCCGGCGACGTGCTCGGGATCGTCGGCGCCAACGGTGCTGGAAAGTCCACGCTGCTGCGACTGCTCGCCGGTGTCGACCAACCCGATGCCGGCACCGTGACACGCTCCCCGCTTACCGCCACGGTCGGCCTGTTGCCCCAGGAGGCGGATCGCCGACCGGGCGAGCGTGTGGACCAACACCTGGCTCGCCGCACCGGCGTGGCCGACGCACGACGGGAACTGGACCTCGCAACGGCGGCCCTGTCGACCGGCGAGCGCGGGGCGGACGACCTCTATACAACGGCGCTCGAGCGTTGGCTCACGCTCGGCGCCGCCGACCTGGAGGACCGGGCGGGGGGCGTCGCGGCCCAGGTCGGGCTCGACGTGGACCTGGACCAGCAAATGACGAGCCTCTCGGGCGGTCAGGCGGCACGGGTCGGGCTGATGACGCTGCTGCTCAGTCGTTTCGAGATTCTGCTGCTCGACGAACCGACGAACGATCTGGATCTTGCGGGCCTGGCGATGTTGGAGCAGTTGGTGCGCAGCACGAACGCTCCGGTGGCCCTCATCAGCCACGATCGCGAGTTCATGTCGCGCACCGTCACGAGCGTGGTCGAACTCGACGCCGCCCAACAGGAGGTGCACCACTACGGGGGCGGCTTCGACGCCTACCTGGCGGAACGCGAGGTGCGCCGCACCGCAGCGCGGGAGAAGTTCGAGGACTACCGCGACACCGTCGACACCCTGAGCGAACGTGCCCGCACCCAGCGGGCCTGGGCCGACAAGGGCGCCCGCACCGCTCGACGGGACAGGTCCGAGCGCGACAAGTTCATCCGACACCACGACATCTCGACGAGCGAGCAGCTCGCGGCCACCGCCCGCCGCACCGACCGCATGATCGAACGACTCGACGAGGTACCCGAACCACGCCGCGAGTGGGACCTGCGCCTGTCGATCGCGCAGGCGCCGCCGTCGGGCCGCGTCGTCGCTGCGCTCGACGCGGTGATGGTCGAACGCGGCGCGTTCCGGCTGGGGCCCGTCACCCTGCAACTCGATCGCGGCGACCGGGTGGCGATCACCGGTGCGAACGGATCGGGCAAGTCCACCTTGCTCGGTGTGCTGCTGGGGATCGTGCAACCCGATGCGGGCACCGTGCACCTGGGCGCGTCGGTGCAGATCGGCGAGGTCGATCAGACCCGGCAGCTCTTCCTGGGTTCAGCGACGTTGCTCGATGCCTTCTGCGAGGCGTTGCCCGACTCCCCGACCTCGCAGGTGCGCACCCTGCTCGCGAAGTTCGGCCTGCGCGGCGACCACCTGGAGCGGCCTGCGGGGACGGCGTCGCCGGGGGAACGAACCCGCGCCGCGCTCGCTCTGCTCCAGGCCAGAGGGGTCAACCTGCTGGTCCTCGACGAGCCCACCAACCATCTGGACCTGCCAGCCATCGAACAGCTGGAAGCGGCGCTCGAAGCCTTCGACGGCACCGTGGTGCTGGTGACCCACGACCGTCGACTGCTCGGCTCCTTCCGCACCGACCGGCGCTTCCTGGTCGATCAAGGAGTTGTGACCGAGCAGTAGCGTCGCGCCTCCGGCACATGACGGAGGGCAGAGCAGTGATCAAGGGTTTCAAGGAATTCATCCTGCGGGGCAACGTCATCGACCTCGCCGTCGGCATCGTCATCGGCGCAGCGTTCAGTGCCGTCGTGACCTCGTTCGTCGACAACGTCCTGATGGCGTTCATCGGCGCGGTCTTCGGCGAGCCGAACTTCAACGAACTGATCCTGAGCGTCGGCGACGGCAAGGTGATGTACGGCGCGTTCCTGACGGCGCTGGTGGGCTTCCTGCTCGTGGCCGCTGCGGTGTACTTCGCTGTGGTCGCGCCCATGAACATCCTCGCCGAGCGTCGTGCCCGCGGGCAGGAGACCGATGTCGAGCCGACCAACGAGGAGCGCATGGTCGCTCTGTTGGAGCAGATCGCGAACCAGCGGCGCTGAGTCGACTGGTCATGGCGGACACCGGGTAGGTGACTGCCATGAGCGACTACAGCGAAAGTGGTGCCCAGCCGGTCGAGGACGCAGTGGTGCCGGATCCTCCGACCGACGGAGAGGTGCGCGCTGCGCAGGAACGTCTCTACCCCGAGCAGGCGGAAACGGCACTGCACGGTGACCCGACCGAACACCTGGACCCTGAGGCCGACGACGACTGACCGGCCCGATGCCATCCCGCACGCCGCGGAACTGCCCCCACCGGGTGAATGAGTGACTCAGCGGCGCCGCACCCAGCTGATCGAGTTCACGCCACGAAGGCGACGTCGCATCCGAGCTGCTCGGCAAGTTGATCGCTACGGCTCTCCGCGGAGTACCGCTCGAGCGTGAGGTCGGTGCCCGCCGAGTCCGCCACGAGCCGGATGCGCACACGCCCATCCTCGAGGTCGACCCGTAGGTCGGCCACCGCCGAGTCGTAGTTGCGGTCCGCTCCGATCGCCACCCGCAGCAACGCCGACATCGCTACGACCCGTTGCTGGTCGGTCGGCGCGAGTGCTGCGAACTCCGGGTGCTTGTCGAGCGACGGCTGACTCTTGCGGTGGTAGCGCGCCACCTGTGCGATCAGCTCGATCTCGCGATCGGTGAACCCCATCAGGTGCTCGGAGTTCCTGATCACGTAGTAGCTGTGTTTGTGGTGCCCGGAGCGCGAGATGAACAACCCGACGTTGCTCAACAACGCCGCTGCTTCGAGCAGTTCCCGCTCGGCACCGCCCAGCCCGAGCCTCTCGCCGAGCGCGTCGTGCAACTGCAGCGCGAGGCGGGCGACCTGCACGGAGTGCTCAGGCTGGTCGTCACACAGCTCCATGAGGTGGAACACCGAGCTGTGCCGCAGGTCCGACAGGTGGTGCGAGGTCGAGCCGCGCAATCGGTGCAGTGCGTCGAGCAGCACCCCTTCGCGCAACGCATAGTCCGAGATGGTCAGCTCCTCGATGCCGAGCGCCACACAGAGCTGTTCGAGCACGACGCCACCACCGACGAGGATGTCGGCCCTCGACGCCTCGACCCCGTCGAGCTTGTTGCGTTCCTCGGTGGTGCGCACCGAGGCCAGTTCGTCGATCACCGAGGTCAGCTCGCCGAGCGTGATCGACGCAGCGTTGAGCGACTGGGGAACGGGCTCGTCGCGACGGACCAACGCCATCGTGGCGAGCGCCTCGGCGGTCCCCGAGGTCACCACGGCGATGTCGTGGTCGAACTCGGCGGTCTCATGGGTCATCGGCGCGACCCGTCCACGGACGTAGGCCCTGCACTGCTCCAGGGCCCCGTCATCGACGACGCCGTCGGGGAAGAAGCGTCGCGTCATGCGCAACGACCCGAGTTTGACCGACCGGGCGTAGTCCACCTCGCCCTTGTGGCCGATGAGCACCTCGGTCGAGCCGCCGCCCACGTCGATCAACACCATCCGACGTTCGAACACGGGCAGCGCCTGCAGGACCCCGAGCTGGATCAGGCGGGCCTCTTCCTGGCCCGAGATCACCTGCACATCGACACCTGCCTCGTCGCGTGCCCGGCGCAGGAACTCCGCTGCGTTGGTGGCCTCACGGACCGCCGAGGTGGCCACGGCGTACATCGGGGCGTCGAAGGACTCCGCGAGCGAACGACACCGACCGAGCGCAGCGACGCCCCGATCGATCGCATCGGGCTCGAGGTGCTTCATCTCGCCCCTGCCCGAACCCAGGCGGACCATCTCCTTCTGACGGGTGATGACCTCGAACCGGTCGTTCGCCGCGACCCGGGCGATGAGCATGTGCACCGAGTTGGTGCCGATGTCGATGGCTGCAAGGGCATCCGGCGTCGCCCGGCCGCCGCGATCGTCTGCGATCGAGTGCATGCGCGCAGTGTAGGTGCGACCCGGCGCCGGTCCGGACGGGCTCAGGTTCCGCAGAAGGTCCGGTACGGCCCGAACTCCTCGGGCGCCGGCGTGGCGTAGGCCTCGGCACCCGCACGCTCGTCGAACGGCGCTCGCACCACTTCGAGGAGTTCCATGAACGGTCCCATCTCGCCGGCGGTCGCGGCATCGAGTGCCGCTTCGACCATGTGGTTGCGTGGCACGTAGATCGGGTTGACCCGATCCATCGCCGCTGCGCTCATCTCGGCGTCGATCCCCGACCGGGAACGACGTGTGCTCCACCGGTCGGCCCAGTCGTCGAAGGGACCTGCGTCGTTGAACAACGAGCGAGCCGCTGCGTGGTCGCCCCGAGCCACCGAGGACAGCGAGCGCATCGCCATGGTCAGATCGACGCGCTGCGCGGTCAACAGGTCGATGAACTGCACCGCCAGGTCCCGGTCGACCGCCTCGGTCTCGCCGTGTGGCGCTCCCCCGCCCGGCTGCTGAGCCAACCCCAGCTTGGCCGCCATGTGCTCGTGCCAGCGATGCTGGAACGTGGTCGGGAACGCCTCGAGCGCCGCCGTGGCGGCGGCCACTGCGGCGTCGGTGTCGTCGTCGATCAGGGGGAGCAGGGTCTCGGCGAGGCGCGCCAGGTTCCACAGCGCGATCGAGGCCTGGTTGCCATAGGCGTAGCGACCGCCGTGGTCGATCGAGCTGAACACCGTCGACGGATCGAACGCGTCCATGAACGCGCAAGGGCCGTAGTCGATCGTCTCGCCCGAGATCGTCATGTTGTCGGTGTTCATGACGCCGTGGATGAACCCCACGAGCATCCAGCGCGCCACCAGATCCGCCTGTGCATCGGCGACGTGGCGCAGCAGCGACAGGTACGGGTTGTCGGTCTCGGCCGCGGTCGGGTGGTGCCGAGCGATCGCGTGATCGGCCAGCGCTCGGACGAGCTCCGGCCCACCGTTGGCCGAGGCGTACTCGAAGGTGCCGACCCGCAGATGACTTGCGGCCACCCGGACCATCACCGCACCCGGCAGCATCGTGTCGCGTGCCACCTGTGTGCCCGTGGCGACCACCGCCAACGAGCGTGTGGTGGGGATGTCGAGCGCGTACATCGCCTCGCACATCAAGTGCTCGCGCAGCATCGGACCCAGGGCAGCCAGCCCGTCGCCGCCACGGGCGAACGGGGTGCGCCCCGAGCCCTTGAGCTGCAGGTCCCGCCGCGTGCCGTGGGTGTCGATCACCTCGCCCAGCAACAGGGCCCTTCCGTCGCCGAGGCGCGGCGAGTACCCGCCGAACTGGTGCCCGGCATAGGCCTGCGCAACCGGCTCGGCTCCCTCGGGCACCGAGTTCCCCACCAGCACCGCGACACCCTCGGGCGAACGCAGCTCGTCGGGCGAGACCCCGAGCTCGGCCGCCAACTGCTCGTCGAGCACCAACAGCTCCGGGTCCGGTGCGTGAGCGGCCTGCCACGGCACGTACAGCGCCGGGAGCTCCCGCACGAATGAGTTGTCGAAGCGGAACGACGACAGGACGGTCGACGGAGATGGCGGCGACGGAGCGGCGGTCGACGGGGAGGAGTCGGGCATCGGGCCGAGGCTAACGGTCGACGATGCGCGACGATGGTCACGACATGACCGACCGTACCTCCCCCGTCCGCCCCGATGACCCCGCAACCGGCGCGGGCGCACCCCCGGGGTGGAACGAGCACTGGACCGATGAGTGGTCCCAGCACGGACGCCCCGGCCTGATGCCGTGCCGCGTGGTGCGCATCGACAAGGGCGGCGTCACGGTGTCGCTCCTCGGTGAGGACGAACAGCTGGTGGTCGCAGCGAAGGCGGTGCGGCGGGTGGTCGTCGGCGACATGTGCGGGCTCGACGCCACGGCGGGGCGCATCGAGGTGATCCTCCCGCGCCGCACCGTGTTCGAGCGTCGCTCCCCCGGCGTGTCACGCGACGAGTTGCGCCTCCGGGCACGGGCGGTGGCGGCGAACATGGACCGGGTCTACGTGCTGCAACCGCTCGATCCGGGACTCAACACCGGGCGTCTTGCGCGTGAGCTGGTGCTGGCCTGGGAGAGCGGGGCCCGGCCGGTCGTGGTGCTCACCAAGACCGACCTGGTGTCGGCCGACGAGGCGGCAGCGCAGGTCGCCGAGGCCCGGCGCTACGCCCCGGGAGTCGAGGTGCACGCGGTCTCGACCCGGTCGGACGGCGGCCTGGAGTCCCTCACCTCGGGCGACGGCGCCGGCCGCGTCATTGCGCTCCTGGGCGCCTCCGGGGCCGGTAAGTCCACCCTGGTCAACGCGCTTGCAGGTCACTTGGTGCAGCTGACCGCCGAGGTGCGCGACTCGGACCGCCGTGGGCGCCACACCACTTCTGCTGGACAGATGGTGGGGCTGCGAGACGGGTCGCTGTTGATCGACACTCCCGGCATCCGCGGTGTGGGCCTGTGGTCGGCCGACGTCGGCATGGAGCGGGCCTTCGATGACCTGACGCAGTTCGTGCAGCAATGCCGATTCGCCGACTGCACCCACACCGACGAGCCGGGCTGCGGTCTGGTCGCCGCGATCGCCGCAGGTGAGATCGGGGCCGATCGCGTGGAGGTCTGGCGCTCCCTGGTCGAGGAGCTCGAAGAGCTCGAGGAGGGCCTCGAGGTTCGTGGGCGCGAGCAACAGCGGCAGACCAACCAGCGGGCCCGACGACGCTCACGTCGACGTGACCACGACGTCGACGC
>Ga0105045_10002222_pt1 | contig 16296 bp, 11 predicted proteins | sample MAT02_FD_78089 | JGI IMG/M metagenome (GOLD analysis project Ga0105045, IMG submission 78089) | Freshwater microbial communities from Lake Fryxell liftoff mats and glacier meltwater in Antarctica - MAT-02 (megahit assembly) | ecosystem: Environmental > Aquatic > Freshwater > Ice > Liftoff...
CCGGCGCTTACGGCAAAGGCGATGCGCTTGCCCGCAGGCCCGATCAGCTCACCCGTGGACACCAGCTCACCGTTGATTGATGCGCGATAGTTCAGCCTGAACTGCTGTAAAGGTGCGTCGGCAATCACCGCCGGCGCCGACTTAATCGCAGCCGCCCAAGCGCCCGCGCACAGCGCGCCCAACAGCAATCCAAAAACCCCGCGAATCAACATTGTTCTCATCAGCGCAGCATCCAAACGTTTTAGTCACTGCATGCTAGCGACTTTGCACGCGCAAAGGCCAGCGTTTGCGGCCCGTGGCGACCGCCTCACATCCTCAGCACCACCCAGCGCTCGCTCGCGGTAAAACGCAGGCTGGCGCTGATGGGGTCGTACCAATAGCGGGTGAGCGGCTCGGCTAGGAAGGCAGCAAGGCTGGCTGCGGGCAAAAGCGCGTTGCCTGGGCCTGGAGCCACCCAGCCTTCCTCGTCGTTGGCGGGGCGAAAAACACCGAGCGGCGCGCGCGCAGCGGGCAGCACCAATACGGTTCGCGGTGGACCGACGGATTCACGCTGCATGGCGCCAACTAAGTCCAGACGCAGGCCAAACTCGCTGGCCGCGCTGGGCCGTGACTCATAACGGTAGGACAAGCCGCCGCCATAGGCCAGCCGGTAGCCGAAGCCGTTGGGCTCGTTGAATCGCAGGCCGTCGCTGCGTTCCAAAAACACGGCATCGCTGTGCACGGTCGCGTTGCCAACACGCAGGCGCAGGAAGGCGTGACCGACCGGCTGCGCGAAGCGCAGCAGCGTTTTTTCACCGATGCCAACCGACGTCGCGCCGGGGCCCGCGAGCTGCGGGAAGCGCGCATCGACGTACATTCCGACAGGCAGATAGGAATCATCCACCGCGAGCATCACGGTGCCTTCGGCGGTGCGCTCGGTCGGCGTGGTGGCAACAAACCGTGCACCCGAGATCCGAAAGTCCGCCTGCCAGTCGGCAAAGATATCGTTCGCGCCAACCAGATGGGTGGTGCCGAAATTGGCGTAAACCGGGCGGATCAGATCCACCGCTGCGCCGTATTGCAGCTGCACCGGCGGCTGCAAGAATTCCGTGGGCAGACCGGCGCTGGATCCCACAAATAGCGGGTCTTCGAACACGATCAGCGCACCCACGGCTTCCGACACCATCGGGAATCCGCTGGCATGATCGGCAAGGACAATACGGCGATGCACCTGCGGCAGCGTGTCGCCCTCCGCTGTGGGCCACACGCCCACCTTGTTGCGATGAAAGAGGTTGTCCTCGAACACCAGAGCCGGCAACACGACGCTCTCGGTTGCATTTTCGACCAACAGCCCAGCCTGGCGGTTGAACACCACATGGTCGGCGCGACCCGCGGATGAATGCGCCGCATTGCCGCGAAAGTTGGTCGGCACATCCATCGTGTGGTCGAACCAAAAGCCGTTGCCCTCGGCGCCCGCGGCGACGTTGCCCGCGAAAGTGTTGCGCGCGGCGCGGATCCAGAAGTTGGACGCCACGTCGTCGTTTTGCGGAACGAGGCCGGGGTCAGTCATGAAGGCGATGCGGTTGCGCACGGCTAAGTTATTGCGCAGCGTGTTGCCGATCGCCAATGGGTCTTCGACCACGTAGTTGTGCCCGACGGTGTCGTAGGCCACGTTGCCCGAGACCTCGGCGTTTCGCGTTTCGTGGATCACCACGCCGCGCTGGAAGCTGCCGTCGATGGCGCTGTTGCGAATGAACTGGCCGCTGGCGTCGCCGACTAGGTGCCAGTGGAAGGGATAGCGGCCGAGGCGGTCGAACTGGCCCATGCGCAAAAAGCGCACGCCATCCACCCGGATCGCGCTGCCGGCCATGGTCATCACGTGGCCACCGAAGCGCGTCGCATCAGAGCCCGCGTCGCCCTGAATGGTGATGTTGCGACTGAGCAAACCCACTTCGGTGCGCAGGTCCAGGCTGCGTCCATCGACGCTTCGCAATACGCCGAGCCGCGCGCTGGCCAGCGGCGCATCCAGCGTCAAGCGATTGCCGACGCGTGCAGCAACCGTGCGCACCTCGGCCTGATTGGGCTCGCTGCTGCCGGAGGCAACCACAAGCCGATCGCCTTCGCGCCAGCCGCCAGCGTCAACCACGTCGATTTGGGTCGCCCCCACGGCACTGTTTGCGGCGAGTCGCGTCCACGCTGTGACGGGCCGGCCGAACATTTCAATGCGCCCACCGCCCATCGCACCGAGCACCTTGGTGCCCATGCCGTGTGGGCTCGCGGTTGAGGGCGCGCCGGTCAAAGTGATGCTGGCATTGCGGGTGAATGCATCGTCCGCGCAGCCGATTCTAAACATCCCGCCATGCACCATCACGATGGCGGCGGTGAGCGCGAGGTCGCGATCGTGTGCGCCGATCAGCGCGCCTTCCACGGTCAGCGTGGCGAGCGCGGGCGTTGCAATATCGAGTATCACCGTGCGCCCAGGCGCGATCAGCACCGACTGTCCGGCCTGCGGCAAAGTGCCGCCCCACGTGGCCGGATCGGACCACAGCTGCAGCATGGCGTTGCCGGCGACGCCGGTTTCAAAGCCGTCAGCGAAGATGGTCGCCGCGCTGCCGCGCGCGCAGGTCGAAAGCATCGACCCCGGCACACTCTTGCGCGCGGATGCGTAAGCCTCAGCCGGCAGCGCAGTGGCATCACACCAGCGCTCATCGCCCGACCAGCAAATATCGTCAGCGCTCTTCGCCGCGCCGGCCTTGTGGTGGTGCGAATGGTGGGCATGATCGTCCGCCGCACTCGTCGCTGACAGCATGACGGCGATCGCGCCGACGCTCAGCAAACAGAACTTCAGGTTGCGCATGTCGATTGCTCATTCGTTGGTCGCGTGACACTAGCCCCGAGCCGGGCTCGGCACCTGAGAGCGCGTTCACGGTTCTGCACTCGCCGTTGCGCAAGTGCTCGTTTGCTTTGGCGGTGTGTTCGCGCTTTTCAGGCGTCGTTACCAGGCTCGGACAACACCACTTCGCCGTCGATCGGGAGCAAGTCGGGCAGTTGTAGGCGTCCGGGGACGGCTTTTTGGTTTTTGTCGGCGTTCTTGGCCTCAGCCGAGCGGTTTTTCTGCGCTTCTGCGGCCTTGCTCAACATCGAAGCGGCGTGCCTCAGCAGTTCGCTTGCAGTCTGCGGCTGGCCATTGAAGATCTCAAAATGGGCGGCGCCAACCTCGCGCATCCCGGCCAATGCTTCTTCCGAAATGATGGCAACTACAGCCGACGTCAGTTGGCGCTTAAGTCCGCACCCACCGGGTGTCTCAATTCGAGCAACTTGCGCGCTCAGCGCGCGGTCCAGCCGCCGTCTAGGGTGTAGGCGCTGCCGGTGATGTTGGCTGCTGATTCACCGGCCAAGAACAGCACCATCGCGGCGATGTCGGCGGCGCGGGTGAAGCGCAGGCTGGGCTCTTTTTCGGACAATAGCTCGCGTGCGGCGGTGGCGGCATCGCACTGTTGCAGCTTGGCGCGCGCGGCAATCTGTTGCTCGACCAAAGGGGTTAGCACCCAGCCCGGGCAGATCGCATTGCAGGTAATTCCCGACTGCGCGTTTTCAAGTGCAGCGACTTTCGTGAGCCCGATCAACGCGTGCTTGGCGGCGACATAGGCGCACTTGTCCACCGACGCCACCAAGCCGTGCACTGAGGCGATGTTGATGATTCGCCCGCGCCCGCGGCTTTGCATGGAGGGCAGTACCGCGCGCATCGAATGGAACGAAGCCGAAAGGTTGACCGCAAGGATACGGTCCCAGTGCGCGGGCGCAAACGCCTCAATCCGCGCGGTGTGCTGGATGCCGGCGTTGTTAACCAAGATATCAATCGGGCCGATACTTGCTTGGGTTTGTTCGATCATCGCAACGGTCTGCGCGGGGTCGCTCAAATCGGCGGCCGCAAAATCGGCTGGCCCGCCCTGCCAGGGCAGGCCCAAACGCAGCGCCATGACGGCTGCTGGATCACCCAAACCGTTCAGCACCACCCGCGCGCCGGCTGCGTGCAAAGCGCTGGCAATCGCAAGCCCGATGCCGCTGGTTGAACCGGTGATGAGTGCAATTTGTCCGTGGAGTTCAGTCGTCATATGGCAAGCCCTCGTTCACGATGCCGGTTTACAAACCCAGCAAAAAAAGACCAATACACACTACCAGCCCGAGCAGCGGCACGATCACCGTGAGCGCGGCAACCGCTGGATAGGCGGCTTGGTGGGTTTCGCCGCAAATCGCGCGGATGGTGGTGACCACGTAGCCGTTGTGCGGCAGCGAGTCGAGCACGCCCGAGCTGATTGCAACCACCCGGTGCAGCTGCTCGGGGTTGACCCCTTGGTCGATGAAATGGGGCGCCAAAATCGGCAGCGCGATGGCCTGCCCGCCGGAGGCCGAGCCGGTCATGGCGGCGATCAAGCTCACCGCCACGGCGGCGGCGATCAGCGGGTGGCCGGGCATGTGGCTAACCCACTCCACCGCCACGTTGAAAGCGGGCGCGAGCTTGGCCACCGCGCCAAAACCGACCACCGCTGCGGTGTTGCCAATGGCGATCAGGGCGCCGCTGCTGGCCTCGGTGAGGGCTTTGCCGGGTTCGCGGAAATGGCGAAAGTTGATTGCCCAAGTGGCCAAGCAGCCGCCCAGCAGGGCGAGGATCAGGGCGCTGGTTTTGAGGGATTCATGAAACGCAAAACTGAGCCCCAGCACCACCGCCAAGGGAATCATCGCCAGCGCCGGATGCGGCAGCGCGCGGTGGCCAACGACTGGGTCGTTCGGGCGCGCTTGAAAGCCCTCGCCGCGGGCCTTGGCGCGTTTGAGCATAAAGGCCAGCCACCAGTAGCCAAAGCCTGCCATCAGCAGCGCAACGATCAAACTCGCCTCCCACGCAGCATAGGGCGAGGTGCCGAGATATTTGATCGGGATCCAGTTCTGAATCTCCGGTGAGCCGGCGCTGGTCATGGTGAAGGTGACCGAACCGAAGGCCAGCACTGCCGGGATAAAGCGGCGCGGCAGATCCGCGTCGCGAAACAGCGCCAGCGCCAGCGGATAAACCGAAAACGCCACGACGAACAAGCTGACGCCGCCGTAGGTCAAGATGGCGCAGGCCATCACCACAGCGAGCGCAGCGTGCTTGAGGCCCAAGCGCTTCGTGGCCCAGCGCGCGACCGCATCGGCTGCGCCCGAATCCTCCATCAGTTTGCCGAAGATAGAGCCCAGCAAGAACATGAAAAACCAGTTGCCGATAAACCCGGTAAAGCCGGCCATGTAGGCGCTGACAAAGTTGGGCTGGCCTGCGCCTGCAAGCGGCTCGGCCAGCGGCAGACCCGAACTTAAGCCCACCAGCAGCGCGCACAGCGGGGTGGCGATAAACAGGTTCATGCCGCGCATGGTCAGCGCAATCAGCAGGGCCAGCGCCGCGATCAGACCCAACATACTGAGCATCGTGCGCTCCAACAGCCAATCAAGAAGCGCCATCCTCGCGGTGGTATGCGTGGCCCGCAATTGGACCAAGGTACAAGTGTGCGGCGCTGCGACCTCGCCCAGAATCGGCTCGCAGCGGCGCTTGTGTGCGCTGCCCACACCATCACGCCAAACACTTTAAGGGGTAGCGCCATGCGCCAAAACATCCATCCGCTCGCCGTCGCGATTGCCGTTGCGCTTTTTGCTGCTGTGCCCACGCTAAGCGCAGCCCCAGTTGCCGCACCTGCTCCGGATAGCGCGGCCGAAGCGCAGGACGAAAGCGCCGGCGCTGCGTCCGCCGCCGAACGCAAAGACGCAGGCTCGCTGGGCGCGGTCACCGTGACTGCGCGACGCCGCGCGGAAACCCTGCTTGACGTGCCGCTCGCGGTCACCGCGTTGACCCGCCCGATGCTGGAGCGGCTAAATGTGCAGGATCTCACCGGGCTGCAAGGCTTCGTCCCAAACCTAACCGTTTATGCCGCGCGCGGATCGTCCAGCACGCTGACCGCCTATATCCGCGGCGTCGGCCAAGCCGACCCGCTGTGGGGCGTCGATCCGGGCGTGGGTTTGTACATTGACGACGTCTACATCGCGCGGCCACAGGGTGCGCTGCTTGACGTGCTGGATGTGGAGCGAATCGAAGTGCTGCGCGGCCCGCAGGGAACCCTGTACGGCAAGAACACCATTGGCGGCGCGATCAAATACGTGACCCGCCCGCTGCGCCCTGAATTTGGCGCCGACGTGCGCGCCACGGTGGGCAACTACAGCCAGGCCGACCTGCGCGCCAGCATCAACGTACCGCTGGGCAGTGAGGCGGTGGTGGCGCGCTTCACCGCCGGATCGCTCAACCGCGATGGCTTCGGCCGCAACCGCATCACCGGGCAACCGGTCAGTGACAAAGAGATCTTGGTTGCGCGCGGCAGCGTGGGCTTTTTTCCGAATGAGAGCTTCTCGTTCGTCGTGAACTACGACTGGATGGACGACCAAAGCGCACCGCGCGGCGCGCAGATGCTCACCCGCAGCGATGGCGCTCTGGGTGCCGCTTTTCCGCCGCCGGTGGCGTTTAACCGCTTTGACCCCACCCGCCAGCTGCCGCTGCCCAGCCGCTACGACGTGCGCAGCGGCATGCCCAACATCAACGACACCCGCATGCGTGGCGCGTCGGCGGTTGCCGATTGGCGGGTTAACGATGCGTGGACGCTGAAAGCAATCAGCGCGTGGCGCAAAGGCGACACCTTCACCAACATCGATTTCGACACGCTGCAAAACATCATCGCCGACGTGAGCGCGAGCTATCGCGACGACCAGACCTCGCATGAGCTGCAGGCCATTTTTGACGGCGGCGGCGCAGTCGATGGCGTGGTTGGGCTGTACGTCTTCAGCGGCAACGCCGGAGGTCAGGTGCGCAACAACTTCTTCAACGCATCCTTTGGCACCACCAACGGCCGCTCTGAGACCGATTCCTGGGCGCTTTATGGCGAAGGCACTTACGCCTTCAGCAGCGCTTGGTCGCTGACCGCAGGCTTGCGCTACACCGATGAGGAGAAATCCGTCGTGGTGCTCAACCGCGCATTCAGCAACGCGACATTCAGCGTGCCGGTCGCAACGCTGGCCAACTTCAGCGACAGCATCAGCTTCAAAAACTGGTCGCCGAAGGTTTCGCTTGAGTACAGGCCCTCCGAGCAGGTGACTTATTACGGGCTGCTCTCGCGCGGCTTCAAATCCGGCTGCTTCAACATCCGCGCCAACACCGCTGCTGTGCCGCTGTCGGCCAAGCCATTCAAAGACGAAGTCGTGACCTCGTTTGAACTCGGCACCAAGCGCGCAATCGCCGACAGCGCGTGGTATTTGAACGCTGCTGTCTTCCACAATCGCTATCAAGACGTGCAGCTGTCGGTGTTCACCCAGTTCATCGCGGCAAATGGCCAGCCGGCATTTTTTGGTGATTTCACCAACGCCGGACGGGCGACGATTCAGGGCGCCGAGTTTGAGCTGTCGGGCAATTTGGCCGAGCGTACCAATCTCTCCGCGATGCTGGGCTTCCTTGACGCGAAGTACAAAGAGTTCATTGATCGCGGGGTCAATGTGGCCAGCGTGCAAAAGCTCACCAACGCGCCGAGATGGCAGGCCTCGGCTACGCTCACGCAAAGCTGGGACCTGCTCGGCGGCGCGCTCGAAGGTCGCGTCACCGGCACCTTCCAAGACACCGTCATCCCGACCACCGATCTGTCAATCGACATCACCCAGCCGGCCTACACGCTGTGGAATGCAGGCCTGATCTGGCGCGCCCAAGGCAGCCCGTGGAGCCTGGCCTTGCAGGGCTCAAACCTCACCGACAAAGCCTACCGCACCACCGGCTACAACATTCCCGCACTCGGGATCTTGACGGGCTTTTACGGCGCACCACGGCAATACCAGCTCAGCGCCACGTACGCCTGGTAGGGCACGCAATGGGCACGCCGATGACGCGCATCACCATCACAACGCTGGCGCTGGCTGTTGCGCTTTTAAGCGGCTGCGCCGAGGTTGCCGCACCCGCGGCGCCCGCGCTCGGCATTGACCGCGCGCGGGTGTCGGTGTCGGGCTTGTCTTCTGGCGCCTATATGGCGCAGCAGGTTCACCTGGCCTTCAGCGATCGCCTAACCGGTGCCGCGCTGTTTGCGGGCGGTCCCTATGCCTGCGCTGATGGCCAGCTGGAGCGCGCCTTGGCGCAGTGCATGGCGCCCGCCCAAGCGCCTGCGCCTGAGCCGCTGGCGGCGCGCGCCAAAGAGCGCGCCGCCAAGGGCACCATCGCGCCGCTGAGCGGGTTAAGCGGCGATCGCGTTTACGTGTTTCACGGCACCCTTGACCAGGTCGTCGGGGCCGCAGTCAGCAACGCCAGCGCGTCGATTTATGCGCTGCTCGAACCCTCCGTTGTGGTCAGCCTCGATTTCACGCGGGCGGTTGCCCACACCTTTCCCACGCTCAACAGCGGCGGCGACTGCGCGCGCAGCGAGTCACCCTACGTAGGCGCGTGCGGCTTCGATGGTGCGGGCGCGGCACTGAAGGCACTGGGCCTCATCGACGCGGGGGCCAGCGCAGCAACAGCGGCCGCCGAGCAGCTGCAAAGCTTCGATCAGAACGCACTTAAAGCAGCAAACGCGGAGCCCCATCTCGCGCCCGCAGGCTTCCTTTACGTGCCCGCTCGCTGCGCGGCCGGCGGCTGCGCGCTGCACATCGTGTTCCACGGCTGTGAGCAATCAAGCAACGAGGTCGGGCGCGTGTTTGCAGAGACTTCAGGCTACAACCGCTGGGCCGACGCCGCCGGCATCGTGATCGCCTACCCGCAGGCGCAAGCGAGCTACGTGCCGCTCAACCCCAAAGCCTGCTGGGACTGGTGGGGTTATACCGGCGCCGACTACGACACGGCGCTTGGCGCGCAGCCGCAAATGGTCGCCAACCTGATCGACGCGCTCGCGCAAACGGTTGCAAGCGCTAAGCGCGACTGATGCCGCAAACGCGCGCGATAGGCGCCGCGCAGACTCAAGCTACACTCGCGCCATGTTGAGCAAAACCCTGCTCGTCGGTGCGGGCCTGATCTGGATCGGCGTGCTGTTTGGCGTGGCACTTTGGGGTGAGCGGCGCTTTGTCGGCCAAGGTCGCCGCGGCGCGCTGGTGTATACCTTAGCGCTCGCGGTTTACTGCACCTCGTGGACTTTTTACGGCACTGTGGCGCAAGCCGCGCGCTACGGCTGGTGGGTGCCGCCGACCTTTGTCGGCACGATTTTGCTGTTTGCGCTGGCCTTTCCATTCTTAAAGCGCCTAGCCGCGGTGTCGCGCGCCAGCAACGCAACGTCAGTGGCTGATTTGATTGCCGCGCGCTGCGGCAAAAGCCCACAGCTGGCGGCGCTGGTCACTTTGGTCGCCCTGTTCGGCATGGTCCCCTACATCGCGCTTCAGCTGCGCGCGGTGGCGCAGACCTTCAGCATGTTGAGCAGCGCACCGGCCACCCAACCCGGCTGGGAAGACGCCGCACTGTGGGTGGCGGTCACGATGGCGCTGTTTGCACTCCTGTTCGGCACCCGCCGCGCGGCGGCCACCGAGCACAATCACGGCCTGATGCTGGCCATGGCCTTCGAGTCAGCCTTCAAGCTTTTGGTGATGCTGCTGGTGGGCGGCTTTGTCGCGTTCGTCGCCAACGATAGCCCGCTGGCGCTTTATGCAGCCGCCAAGACGCTGCCGCCAGCGCAGCCGGGCGGCGGTTTTCTTGCGCTGGTGTTGCTGGGCGCGCTGGCGATGTTCACCTTGCCGCACCAGTTCCACATCGGCATCGTTGAGCTCGGCTCGCGCACCCAGCTGCGCTTCGCAAGGGTCGGTTTTCCGCTGTATCTGTTGCTGATTGCCGCGCCCATCCCGCTGCTCGCCTGGGCCGGCGGCGTGGCATTTAATGGCGCCCTCAGCGCCGATCTGTACACCCTCGGGCTACCGCTCGCGGCCGGCGCCTCTGGGCTGGCGTTGCTGGCCTTTTTGGGCGGCGTCAGCGCCGCTACCGGCATGGTGATTCTGGCCGCCATCACGCTGTCGATCATGCTCGCTAACCACTGGTTTGCGCCGCTCACCCTGCGCGCGGCGCGGCGCGCCCCAGCCGGCCGCGATTTGACCCGCGTGGTGCTGCTGCAGCGGCGCGTCGCCATTGTGTTGGTTTTGACCCTGGCCTACCTCTACAGCCGCGCGCTCGGCACCGTCGGCGGCTTAGGCGACATCGGCGCGCTGAGCTTCTCAGCACTCGCCCAACTCGCTCCGGCGGTGTTGGTGGCGGTGTATTGGCCGGGCACCGCGGCGCGCGCTGTCGGCGGCGGTATCGTGGCTGGGATGATGCTGTGGACCTATCTTTTGGTGCTGCCGGTGGCGATCGATGCCGGCTTGCTGCCGGCGCTCAGCAGTGCGCTTCCGATGTGGCTCACGCCGGCTGGGTTTTTCGGCCTAGGTGGACTCGACGGCCTCACCCGCGCCCTGCTGCTGGCGCTCGGCTTGAACGCGCTGGTGGTGATTGCGCTGGCAAGACGCACGCCGGCCACAGCTGCCGCCGCGCCGGCGATTTTGCTGTCTGATTTGCAAGCGCTGGCCAGCCGGTTTTTAACCACGGCGCAGTTGAGCGGGCTGTTTCGCGGATTACCGGCAGCACCCGTGGCGGCGCCGGTGGCGCTCAGCGATGAGGTCGAACGCGCACTCACCGCCGTGGTCGGCAGCGCCTCCGCGCGCCTGTTGATCCGGGCCGCAGCGCGCACCGATGCACCTCCTTTGGCGACCGTTGCGGCGCTGGTCGGCGAGGCCGCTGCGCGTTCACGTTTAGATCAGTCTTTGCTCGAAGCCGCGCTTGAAAACATGAGCCAAGGCATTAGTGTGGTTAACCAGCGGCTTGAGCTGACCGCTTGGAACACGCGCTACGCGGCACTTTTCAACTATCCGCCTGAGCTGCTCCAAGTCGGCACGCCAATCGAGGCCCTGGTGCGCTACAACGCGGCGCGCGGCTGGCTGGGCGCGGACGCATCCGCCGCGCTGATCGAACGGCGGCTCAAGCACATGCATGAAGGCACGTCCTACCTCACCGAACGCCAGCTGCCCGATGGCCGGGTGATTGAAATTCGCGGCAACCCGATGCCGGCTGGCGGCTTTGTCGCCACTTTTGCCGACGTCACTCATTTTCGCCTGACCGAAGCGGCTTTGCGCGCCAGCAACGAAACGCTGGAGCTGCGCGTCGCTGCGCGCACCGCGGAATCCGAAAGCGCGCGCCGCGAAGCCGAACAAGCCAACCGCGCCAAAGGGCACTTTCTGGCGGCCGTCGGCCACGACCTGATGCAGCCCATCCACGCCGCCGCATTGCTGGCAGCCAGCCTGCGGCGAGGCCCGAGTGCGACCTTAGACCAGCTCGACGGCGCGCTGCATGCCACCCAGACGCTGATCGAAAGCCTGCTGGATATGGCGCGGTTGGACAGCGGCACGCTGGCGCCGCAGGTCGAAACATTTCCACTGCGGCGGGTGCTCGATCCCTTGCTTGCCGAGTTTCGCGTGTTGGCGGCTGAGCGCGGCCTCCATCTCGACGCCGTAGTAACCCAGGCGTGGGTGCGCAGCGACCCGCAACTGCTGCGCCGAATCCTGCAAAACCTGCTCTCGAACGCCGTGCGCTACACCCAGTCTGGGCGAATCTTGATCGGCTGCCGGCGAAGCGCAGGGAATCTTCGGATCGAGGTACACGACACCGGCCCCGGCATCCGCGCCGAAGACCACGCCACCATCTTCGAGGAGTTTCGCCGCTTAGGCGACAACCGCCGCGAAGGCTTGGGGCTGGGCTTGGCGATCACCCAGCGCATCGCGGGCTTGCTCGGGCACGCCATCTGGCTGCGCTCGAAAGTGGGCGTCGGCAGCGTCTTTGCCCTCACCTTGCCCCGCGCTGAAGCGCTCGCAGCGGCGCCAGTCACGCATACCGCGGAAACCGGCCATTTGCTTGCGCCGGCATTGATCCAGCGCGTGCTGGTGGTCGATGACAACGCGACGGTTCGAAGCGCCATGCAGCGCCTCCTAGAAGCCGAGGGACTGCAGGTTCTCGCTGTCGACGGCCTGGTTTCGGCGCGCGCAGCGCTGGCCAGTGGCGAACCCGATCTGGCGGTCATCGACTATCACTTAGCCGATGGCAGCACCGGGCTTCAGGTGGCGGCGGCACTTCGGCTCAGCGCGCGTGGCGTGCCCACGCTGATCGTCAGCGCCGACCGCAGCGAGTCCCTGCGCGTCGCCGTCGCAGCAGCCGGATTGACGCTGATGGCCAAGCCGCTCAAGCCGCTGGCATTTAAGTCCTGGCGGCGCTACCTCGCCCAGCAAAAGCTTTAAGGGCGACCCAACTCAAGCCAGGCTAACGCGCACTTCTGACACTTCCAGACTGCGCAGCATGACCCCAGCCTGGGTGCGATTGCGCACGCCCAAGCGCTCGAAAATCGCGCTCAAATGGGCTTTGACGGTGCGCTCCTGCACGCCCAAGACAGCCGCGATCTGCTTGTTGAGCTTGCCCTCAGCAACCAACGTGAGCACCCGAAACTGCTGCGGGCTCAAGCGCGCCAGTCGCGCGGCGAGTGCCCTATCCGCAGTGCTGGGTGCGCCGCTGCGGGCGTGCTCGGGCACCACCGCTTCGCCTGCGAGAATGTTCTTAAGCGCAGCCAGCAGATCGTCGGCACGCGCGCCTTTGGAGATGAACCCGGCCGCACCAAAAGCCTGCGCCCGCACCACCACGTCCGCGTCGTCGTGCGCCGAGACCACCGCCACCGCCACGCCCGGATATTCCGCCCGAATCGCCGCCAATCCCATCAGCCCATGGCTGCCCGGCATGTGCAAATCGAGCAGCACCAAGTCCACGTCGGCGTCGGCGTGCAATAGGGCGCGCGCGGAGGCCAAGCTGTCCGCCTCTAGCACCACGCAGCCCGCCAGCGCCTCAGCGACCACCGCAGCCAGCGCACGGCGAAACAACGGATGGTCATCGGCGATCAAGATACGCGGCATCTCGCGATCTTTGCACAGCGGGCGCGGGCAAAACCACCGCGCAGCGGCAGTTCCATTGGGTACCCACTGTACGGAGGTCCAAGGGCGCTTGGGTGTGCTTTGGTGATATGAACGCGCACATGAACCCACAGCTCACATTTGCCTACACCGCTCGGCGCATGCTCTTAAGCTTAGTTCTGCTCGCGTTGAGCGCCTGCGCACTCCAACCGCCACGGGCCGCTATCGAGGACGCCATGACCGAACAAGCCTTAACTACCACCCATCGCGGCGCGGACGATTTGCTCTCGGCGGGCTTGGGCCTCACCGGGCTTCGGCAGACTGTGCCGCCGCTTGTGAGTGATCCCGCGAGCGCGGCTGAATTGCGCCGTCTGGCGATTTGGGCCAACTGGCGCGGCATTGTCGATTTGAGCGAGGCCGGGGGATTTGCGCGGCTTTACGGCCCGGCGCCTGATCGATCGCTGCCCCTGGTGCCAGGGCGCGAGTACCAGGCTTTTGCGAAAGTGCCCGGGGCGCGCCACCCGCACCGCGTGTTGGCGCAAATTCCAGACTCTTTTGACCGCGCGCGGCGCTGCTTGCTGGTGGCGCCCTCGTCGGGCTCACGCGGGGTGTACGGGGCAATTGGCTTTGCCGGTGCCTACGCCCTGCCGCGGGGCTGCGCGGTGGTCTACACCGACAAAGGCACCGGATCCGATGCCTTTGATTTCGACACCGCCAGCGGCACCGCGCTTTCTGGCCTGCGCGCGGTGCGCGGCGACACCGCACTTTCCTTCGACGGCGGGGCGACGCCGAGTACCGCGCATTTGATCGCGCTGAAGCACGCCCACTCGGGCGACAACCCGGAATCGGCGTGGCCGCAGCACGTGCTGCAGGCCGCAGCGTTTGGCCTGCACGCATTGAGCTTGGCTTTTCCGCTGGAGACGGCTTTCACCCTGTCCAACACCACGGTGGTGCTGGCTGGGCTGTCGAATGGCGGCGGCGCGGTGCTGCGCGCAGCCGAACTTGCGGAAGCCCAAGACTTCGCCGCGGTTGTGGCCATCGCCCCGCAGCTGCATTTAGCCGGCGCCGCGCCGCTGTACGACTACGGCACGCTCGCCGCGCTCTATCTGCCCTGCGCACTGCTCGACCCGCGCCTCGCCCATGCGCCAAGCCCCGTGCCACGTGCCGCGCTTGACGCCATCGCCCGCCAGCGCTGTGCATCGCTCGCAGCGGCGGGCTTATTGGCCGCGGGCGAGGTAAACGCGCAAGCGGCTCAAGCCTACGCACGGCTACAGCAAGCGGGCTTCGACGAATACGCGCTGCGCGCAGGCGCAATCAACGCGGGCTTTGATTTGTGGCGCTCGATTGGGGCCACTTATTTATCGGCCTATGCTCGCGCGAGCGCCGCCGAGGCGCTTTGCGGCTACGGTTTTGCGGCGCTTGACGCCAACGGCCAGCCGCGCGCAAGCAGCGCACAGGAGCGCTCACGCTGGTATGGCGAACACAGCGGCGTGGCGCCGTCTGCCGGTATCGGCCTGATCGACGCCATGGCGACTGCGCCCGATCCAGCGCTGCCCGGCCTGCTCTGCGCTCGCGCCGCGTGGACCGAAGACGGCCCACTGCGCGAGCGCGTCCGCGCAGGCGTCGCCGAGACCGCAGCCAGCGGCCGCGTGCGCGCACCGCGCGTGCTGATCGTGCACGGCCGCGACGACGGGCTGATCCCCGCCGCGCTCAACGCACGCCCCTGGGTGGCGGCGGCCCGCGCGGTGGAAGGCGCCGAGATTGCGCTGATTGAAATCGAGCACGGGCAGCACTTCGACGCCTTTCTCGGCCTGCCCGCACTTGGCGCCCACTACCTGCCCATCCTGCCCTACGCCTGGGCCGCGCTCGATGCCGCTTTCGCCGCTGTAAATGAGGCCTCCCTACCGCCCTCTGGAACACTCGTCACAACCCCACGCGGCATCGACGCAAGCGGCAACATCCCGCCGCTTCAAGCGCATCATCTGGGCGCTTTTGCCAAGCTGCGCGAATAACCCGAGGGGAGCGGCGGCGTTCTTAAGCCAGCGCGCGCAAAAGGGGTGAAAGCTCAGTTCCACCACTTTGCAAAGCAAAAACGTGTTTTGGTAAACGAAGGTGTAGCGCGCCGGCACGTCTGAGACCTTGCCATCGTCTCCGGTGAGCTTGAACAAATGGCTGCCCGAATCGGTCGCTACGTTGCAGAAGCGGCAATCAGCAGTTTTTTGGACATGGATACTCCGGAGGTGGTTTGTTTTGGAGCGGGTCCATATCGCCGCAACGTGTTGTTTTTATTTCGCGAATTTTTGTTCTATTATGGAGCGATCCGCCATCGGCGATTTAAGTGAGCACGCCCACGATGAACACTTTAAGCAGCGACCCCACCCCAATCACGGTTGCCCACGGCGACGGCATCGGGCCTGAGATCATGGCGGCTACATTGAAGATTCTCAGCGCCGCCGGAGCGCGCATTCAAGTCGAAACCATCGATATCGGCGAGCAGGTGTATCGCGCCGGGCACAGCGCTGGGATTGCCCCGGATGCTTGGGCCAGCCTGCGGCGCACCCGGGTTTTCTTGAAAAGCCTGATCACCACGCCCTCTGGCGGCGGCTTTAAAAGCCTCAACGTCACCATTCGCAAAACCTTGGGCCTTTACGCCAACGTACGCCCCTGCGTGAGCTATGCGCCGTACGTCGCCACCCACCATCCGCAGATGGATCTGGTCGTGGGATGATCGGGGCTGTCTAAATCGATCGTGCCGGTGGTGCGCACCGTGAAATTAATTTTTTGGATCAGCGCCGTCCCGCGGTGGACGCTGCCTTTGAGAGTAATCAGGCGGTCTTCGCCTTGGCTTGGCGTGAGCTTGACCCGCCACGGCGACGCCTGCGGCCCGGCGCTTACGGCAAAGGCGATGCGCTTGCCCGCAGGCCCGATCAGCTCACCCGTGGACACCAGCTCACCGTTGATTGATGCGCGATAGTTCAGCCTGAACTGCTGTAAAGGTGCGTCAGCAATCACCGCCGGCGCCAACTTAATCGCAGCCGCCCAAGCGCCCGCGCACAGTGCGCCCAACAGCAATCCAAAAACCCCGCGAATCAACGTCGTTCTCATCAATAAAGCACCCAACCGATTTAGTCCCAACACGCTAGCGACTTTGCACGCGCGAAGGCCAGCGATGGCGCGATGGCTAGCCTGGATGAGTTGCCAATCACCTGCGCGCCACCGGACCGCCTTGTTCAAAGGGCTGGACCAGCACAAAACCGACGCCCTTGAAATACATTTGCGCGCCCTCGCCGCTGCCGCGACCGAAGAAACTACCTAAAG
>Ga0105045_10002224_pt1 | contig 16291 bp, 13 predicted proteins | sample MAT02_FD_78089 | JGI IMG/M metagenome (GOLD analysis project Ga0105045, IMG submission 78089) | Freshwater microbial communities from Lake Fryxell liftoff mats and glacier meltwater in Antarctica - MAT-02 (megahit assembly) | ecosystem: Environmental > Aquatic > Freshwater > Ice > Liftoff...
AAAGGGCTTAAGTTGCTGATAAGGCCAGCTAAAATGGCAACGGTGATCGTTTTGACAACAATCTCTGTTTTCTTTGGATGCGTTTGAATTCTGAAGTAATCTCTTGTCTCTACAAAATAATTCTGCACTTGACTCGCTAGATTTGAAACACTAAAACCAGACATGTAAATTAAACTCCTGTTAAACATTAATTAATTAATCGTCACATAAAGCTTTATAATTTTCAATAAAAACTTGGTCAACTCAAAAAAATAGGGCAAAGAAGCTAACATAATGTAATTGAGGGCTTCAAGGAGAAAAAAAGAGGAACAAGATAAGCGAGATAGGCTTTGGATGGGCTGAGTAAATAGAGACTGTCCATTTTTTTTGTGTAAATGATTTCAATCACGTATCCTGCCTGATCTTTCATATCCTGCTCCTATTTCCTGTGCTTCTAATGAGTCTTTTTCCTACTAAACGCTGCTCTCAATTCCGCCACCACTACATCTAGTGACTCCTAAGCCATCGTCAATACACGCCCTCCATTTCCCCCAAGATGACCAACACCCCAATGTGAAAAACGGGGTTAGGCTTAACAGCCTGACCCCGTTTTAGCCCTAACTCATTCTGTCATTGTTCATTGTCCATTTAATCTAGATTTTTAATTATGCATTTTATATAATGGCATTTATCAGGAGATGCACAGAACTAACTTTATATCTTTTGTTTAATACTTTTGCTGCTGATTGGGACACCTAGAAACACTTGTTGCTATCGACGATATTTTTTTCAATAAGGGATCACGACGCTAAACGGAAGGATTCTAGGCTTTATGCCTAAGAACTTGAACTTTAGGAACTGAACCCACGTTTACAAACACTGTTGATTCGCACCGTTTCTAAACCCTTTCAGCGGTTTTTTTTTATTCCTTCTTTTTATCCCGATTTGCTATAACCATAAGCATGCAAAACACCACCTCTACAGAATCCTCCCTCGACCTCATTAAAAGACCGCGTCGCAATCGCAAAAGCCCTGCTATTCGCTCTCTTCTGCAAGAAACACATCTTCACCCCAGTAACTTTGTCGCCCCTCTATTCATCATCGAAGGACACAACACCAGACAGCCTATTCTCAGTATGCCGGGCGTCGAACGTTTATCCATCGATCTACTGATAAAAGAAGCCATTCACCTTCACCGACTCGGCGTTCCCGCAATTGATCTTTTTCCGGTGATCTCTCCCGACAAAAAAGATGCTTTTGCTTTGGAAGCGCTTGATTCAGGAAACTTGCTTTACAGAGCCATCTACGCCCTTAAACAGGAGATTCCTGAAATGTGCGTCATGGTGGATGTTGCGTTAGACCCCTTTACCGATCATGGCCATGACGGTCTTGTGAATGATCAAGGAACAATTCTCAACGATGCTACCGTCCGCATCCTTTGCGAAATGTCCGTGCTTGCCGCAGATGCCGGAGCGGACGTTATTGCCCCCAGTGATATGATGGACGGACGTGTTGCAGCTATTCGACAAGCCCTCGATCAGAACGGATTCACTGATGTGAACATCTTAGCTTATGGAGCTAAATATGCCTCTGCCTTTTACAGCCCTTTTCGCGACGCTTTGCAATCCGCACCCCAATTTGGGGATAAAAAAACCTATCAAATGAACCCTGCAAATGTGAGAGAAGCTCTTTTAGAGTGCGCGCTTGATGAAGCGGAAGGTGCTGATATGCTGTTGATCAAACCGGCATTAGCTTATTTAGACATCATTTCCAAAGTGCGTCAACAGACGCAATTGCCTCTTGGGGCCTATCATGTGAGTGGTGAATACTCGATGGTGATGGCTGCGGCCCAAAATGGGTGGCTTGATGCGGATCGCGTGTTCATGGAATGCCTCTTGTCGATCAAACGCGCAGGAGCAGATTTTATTCTCACGTATACTGCAAAAAGAATGAGTGAATTGCTTAGGGGAGACTGTTAGTGGACAAACCGATCGATGAAAGCTTAAGGCTTGCGAAAGAACGGACAGAACTTGCTAAAGAACGCAATAAAATGGCTAATGACAGAACGTTCCTCTCATGGATTAGAACAGGTTTAGCCTTCGTCGGCGGAGGAATTGCTATCATTCGATTCCTGTCATTTGTGCACTTCACAAATGCTCTTATTTCAAAAATCACAGGCCAAATTTTGATTGTGGGCGGAATTGCTGTTTTTATATTTGCTCTTATTAATTACAAAAACTCATGCATAAAGTTAAAATTGGAAAATGCTGATACGGGCTCTATTTGGATGGCTCGAGCGATGGTGTGCATGCTAGCTATTCTCTCAGCGCTGTTGCTCTTTATCACTGCCTAAACCACGCATAGACCTGGCGAAGTCTTTGGAGCCCCCCAGTAACTTTGTCCCTCATGTCAGAAAGTAACATGAGGGACGAAGTTACTGGGGGCTTCAAAGATCTTCGATCAGGTCTGCTAGTTATTGGCAAATTTAGAAAAAAACACTCATCGATCAGTTTTAAATGTTGTTAGCAATTATCGCCGATGAGGCCTGTTAACTTATTCAATCAGCAACCTTGCTTCTTTGAGTGCCTTGTGAATATACTCGGAGCGTTTATGCGGAATCTCTTCCTGAGCAATCGTGTTTCCGTAAAAAGACATGAGATGAGATCGTCTGCAGTTGAAAAATAAGTGGTTGAGCTGCGCTATACTAATCCCGCTGATCCATTTTATCTCCACACCAAGCTTCATCAAACTAATCGCGTTTAAGGCTTCTACAGCTTCAATTTGATAGGAATGCAGTAAAATACCAAACGCTCGACTGACCTGATCTTTCACATTCGGATTTTGTGAATGCATAATGGACTTACGCGCACGATTTTCTTCAAGAAGCAACTTCGTTGTTAAGGATCTCAATCCAGAAATAATATTTTCTTCCGAAACTCCTGTCGTGTAATTATTTTGAATCGCTAAGACGTCCCCAATAATTTCTGAAGGACTTCCTTGAATACCCGTGATCAAAAATGATTCATCCGCAAGCTTATCCAATACTTCATCAATATCGTCAATTTGAATCAAGGCTGGCAACTGCAAAAAGACTGTCGCAACTAAGCCTGTTCCACAAAACGAGGGGTCCGCTGTTAAAAAACCAAATTTCGGTAAAAAGGAATAAGTCACAGATTTCCCGATTGAAGTTTCCAACTTCACAAGCCGGCTCCACGTACTCTCCAACTCCCCTTGACAATCGATGATCTTCAAACGAATGTGATCATGATCATTCACAGTAGCCAAAAATTGACCGGTTTGGTCAATGATAAAGGCTTCCCCCGAATGCGCATGCTGGAACCCATAACTGCTTAAAAAATGTTCAACAAGATACTCTTTTTCCAGCGGCGACGTGTTTTCCGATAGCACAATGCTCGGACCTGTTAAACCCTCTTCATTGAATAAATATTTTCCCACGAGTCCTATAATTTGTTTTTGACGATCAGACGAGAGTTTGCTCGGATACATAAACTTCTCGACATTTCGATAAAGACTAATTGTGGAGGCAAGCCAAATACTGTTACTGTTCTCTACCCAAGGCTTTGACAACCCTAAGATCGGATTACTAGGAGGGGTAGGTTCAGTCATCTTTCTTCTCCGGCTTTTCGGTCAATGCTTTGATCTGATCACGCAGCCAAGCCGCCTGTTCATAGTCTTCTATCTTTAAAGTCTCATGTAAAGCCTCATTGAGAGTGATTAAGCGAGAGGAAGGACTCATCTCAGGAATTTCCCCTGGAGAGCGCCCAATATGGATAGAAGGGTGCTTTTTGTTATTTGCAACGCGTATAGGGATTTTCTCTTCAGCGATGAGTTCTGCAACAATGATATCTCCGAAAACCTCGTAGCAATTATTGCAGCCAAGAGAAGTTCCAACGCGAATGGCTTCGAGAGAGGTACCGCATTCCCCGCAGGCAAGACGTGTCTCCCCTGGCAAAAGCGAACTCCCCTCATGATTAAGACCGTAAAGCCTGCGCAGCAATTCTGGGCAATCAGCGCACATACTTGTATGCGTGACGGTTTCCCCAACAATTTCTGTGTAGCGCACGGCAATCGGCTTTTTGCACTCGGTACACTCCAGTGGTCGCTCTGGCACCTTAAACTCGTTATTTTCTTCTGGTTTTAGTGGCATGCTTCACTTCTGATTGAGGGTTTTCGGTATAGAACTAAACATAGGAAAAGGTTGAAATAAAGTAAACTGAGAATACGTTATTCAACGAGCATTAGATAGACACGTGTGCGACCCACAAACAGAGGCAAAAAAAAAGAAACAGGAGATGACGGGTCAGGCAGGATAGGCATCGACCTAACGTAAAAAATAAGATTATAAGTTGTTTGAGTTGGGAATATTGCGCGGAGAAAGGCGCTATCTTGTTTCCTTTTTGTTGAATGGGTCTTGATGGGGTCGAACCATCGACGCCCTCATTAAGAGTGAGGTGCTCTACCAACTGAGCTAAAGACCCGTAGAATAATTCTAGCAGATACATTTATTTCTAAATAAATTTTGAATTTCTATCAAGACTCAATCGCACATATTCTTAGAATATGATTTATGTATAATGCTAAATTTGAGAAGTAAGTTCTTAAAGTGGAGAGTTCAAAGCCAGACTATCTTGGTCTGGCTGAGGACGTATAAAAAGAATATGGGTCTTGATGGACTCGAACCATCGACTCCCTCATTAAAAGTGAGGTGCTCTAACCAACTGAGCTAAAGACCCATATGTATTGACCCCAAGGGGATTCGAACCCCTGTTATCGGAATGAAAATCCGGTGTCCTAGGCCAGACTAGACGATGGGGCCTAACAATCTCTAAGCATAATGCTTAAAGATGATTGATCCTACAGAATTCGGAATTATTGTGCAATATTAAATTGTTGTGACCTCTTTTTCTTTTTGTTCTGTCACTTTATCTGCCTCTTTGCAGAAGTCGTCTGTCAATTTTTGAATCTCTTTTTCTACCTTATTAACTACATCCTCAGCTATCTCTCCGGCAGATTTTTGTTTTTTCAAGGCATCGTTCCCGTCCCTGCGAATATTGCGGATAACCACTTTTGCATCTTCTCTTCGCTTGTGACACTGCTTCACCATTTCTTTGCGCATCGCCTCATCCATCGGCGGAATTTTGATGCGGATAAGATTAGCCTCTACAATAGGCATAAAGCCTAAATTCGCTTTCTCAATTGCTTTTCCAATTGCACTTGTGTTCTGTCTATCAAACGGTGAAATCATCAACTGTCTTGGCTCAGGTGTAGTTATGGAGGCAATATCTCTAATTCGCGTTGGCGAACCATAGATCTCTACAAAAATATTATCAAGCATGGCTGTGTTAGCTCGTCCCGTACGAATACCCTTCAGATCATTTCTTAAGTGCTCAATAGCAGCTTCCATTTTTGTTTTGGTTTGTTCTTTGATTGACATAGTCGTTCCTTTTTTCTCATCCTCTTGTAATAAGAGTTCCTATTGTATAATCTTTTTGCTTTAATGCATCTGCCAATGGTTTTCCAAGTTTCTTCATGTTGAATACTAATGTGGGAATCGCATTTGTCCGACACAAAGCAATAGCAGTAGCATCCATAACTTCGAGTTTTTCTGCAAGAAATTGAGAGTAAGACAGGGTTTCATATTTCACTGCATCAACATTTTTTATTGGATCTTTGTCATAAACGCCGTTCACTTTAGTCGCTTTCAACAAAAGAGTTGCTTTGATCTCGCTAGCTCTGAGCGCTGCTGCTGTATCTGTTGTGAAATAAGGATTGCCTGTTCCTCCAACAAAAATGAGGGTATTTCCTGAGTTCATGTAGTTGAGAGCTGCTTGCCAGTTATAAGCTTCCACAACTTTGGGGCATTCCAAAGCACTCATCACTTTTGCAGGGCAGTCAAGGGATTCTAAAGCCTGCTGCAAGGCTATTCCATTGATAATTGTAGCTAGCATTCCCATTTGGTCAGCAGGCGTTTGGTTCATGCCGCCTGCCTTTAATTGAAGCCCCCTAAAAATATTACCTCCGCCGATCACGACAGCCACTTCAAAGCCGCCATCGCGAAGCGTTTTGATCGACTGGGCAATGTGAAGACAAGCGGTTTGTTCTACGCCGAAAGGTTGGGAACCCATAAGGCTTTCCCCGGAGATTTTGAGTAGAATGCGCTGAGGGTGCGTCATGATGAGATGCCTTTTTATTGCTGTGTTTCCAGGATTATTAACACATGCTCATAAAAAAATAAAGCAAACTTATGCCGAGGGACCTTGTCGTTACCCACAAGTGCCAAATAAATATTTAAATTAATGAGTTACCCTTCAGATTCTCCGCATGTTGAAGTAATCAGGATTCCACATCTTAAAATCAGGGCTTCACGCCGATCTGAATCGAGTTAAAAACAAAAAAAGGAACAAGACGGGCAAGACAGATAGAAACATTAAGGATTCATGCTCGTATCCTATTTTTGGATTTCTGTAATCTTCACTTTATTACTTATCTGCCTATCTTGCCCATCTTGTTCCTTTTTTATTTTGCTTACATTGTTCAAACCTGGAGGGCGAGACTGTAAAACAGACGTGATGGAAGCGAAAGGATTTTACAAAAAAATAACTTAAAATATTTTATTGATACTTGTGGGTAACGACAAAGGAAAGAGACTCAGACAAAAAGAAACAGGGGATGAAAGCGTCGGATAGGTGGTAACACCTATCCGACGCTTTCATCCCCTGTTTCTTTTTGTCTGAGTCTACTTCCCCGTTTTCAAAATACAATGACTAATTGTGGATTGATTTCGTTTAATTTTGTGCGGATTTTCTCCTGAGTTTCCGGGGGTATCTTATTTTTAGAAAGATCCAAAGTCTTTAAACCAGGCCGACAAGGTAATTTTGAGATCGCATCGTCGTCAAAAACAAGACCCTCATTTGCTGACATATTTAAACTTGTCAAATGAGGAGAAGAAAGTAAAATAGATAATCCTTCGGCGGTGACAAGGTTATCGGCTAGATTCAATTTTTTAAGAAAGAGCAAGGAAACAAAAAATGGGGCGCAAGAGTCGGTGTTGTTATTAAACGACATATCTAGATCTGTTATGTTAATATCTTTAATAAATCCCAAATTTGCTTCCGTAGTAGTATTAAGTGCAATTAAATTGCTTGCCACACTTAATTTCTTCAAATGAGGATTTGAAATTAGCCACAAAAACCCCTGCGTGGTAATCAAATTGCAGCTGAGATTTAGCGCAGTTAAAATTTTACTGTAAGAAGCAAAAAAAACGGCAGCAGCATCGCCAATCTTATTACAAGTAAGGTCGATACATGTTAAACGTGTAAAACTTGAGAAATAACTCAGTCCTGTCACAGAAATTTGACTTGCGGTGATTTCTAAACGAGTCAACTTAGACTTAAACGTCTCCATTAGTTGTTTCAGATCCTCATCTCTTAGGTCTTTACCTAAACGTAGCACTTTCGCGTTTGGGCACTTGAGAGCAAATGTCAAAGCCTGATTTGGGGGTTTTGGGACTTTCCCCTCTTCCGGGTAAGAGAAAAAGTCAACACTCGTTAAATTTTGACCTTGATCTTCTAGAAAGATCTCAATCCTTTGAATCTCCTCTGCTTGATAGCCAATAGCTTCTTTCTTTCGTTTAAAGTGGCTAAGATCTCCCTTTTTAACATTAAACCATGCAGCTTGAATTTTTTTTACTTCACTGTTAAAAAGGGAGCAGGTTTCTTGCAAATTTTGGTGATCCCTAAGAGGACTATTGGACAAAATCAGAGATAAAACTTCTAAAGGCAACGTAAAAATCGGTGAATTTTCTTGCGTAATAGTGATCAACTCCAGACTCCTTTTAATCATTTACTTTAATAAAGACAGACCGTCATCCTAATCCAATCTTTAATTTAAATCAATTAAAATAAATAAACCGTTTTTTTTTATAATATAATAATTTACACAATCCTGTGATACTAAGTTTTTTATACTTAAAATTTTAGATTAATAGTATAATGGTGGTTAGGAAAACTGTCGTTTGCTGGGGTTTTTATGGGAATTTCTTCTGATAGTGGCCGTATTTTCGATGCGGGTAGACCTTCATCTGCAGACAGCCACGGCATAAAAGACGCGGGTTCTAGAACGGTTGATAAAAAAATCACGCTTGTTGGAATACGCACATTAAAGCAAGAGTCGTCCTTTCCAGATTCCTTAATAACAAACTCCGCTCTTTCCGCACCCAGCGCTCTGATGGCAGCTGCTTGTTTAGTCGAACCAAAATCCGACCGAGAACGTCGCACTATTATAAGAACATTAAAGGATGAACACCAATTAGTTGGTGAACGTGCTGCTGCGCTCGATCTCATCTGTCAGAAAGTTCCAGCTGAGCGGATGGAATATCTACTAGCAAATAAGCCCGAAGGTTGTTCCACCCAAGCTCTGTTAGAAACTTTTATTGCTGCTGGTAAATCTTTAGAGAAAGCGGATAAAAGAACTACAGCATACTTTGGGAAACAATACTTGGAAAAGAAACCAAATAGAGCTCAAAAACCACCAAAAACAATCACTCAATATGCTTTTATGATCACAAAAGAGGGCCATCTCTATATCTCGTTTGATGAACGCGCAAGAGGGAAGACAAAAAAAGTATCTGCCGCTATTTTGGTGAACACGCAAGAACAAAAAGTGAAAGTAGCTGTTAGAGACCTTCATGTCGCGGAGGTAGAGGACGAGCGTACTCTGCAAAACAAACTTGCAAGCCATAACGATTATATCCTTTCATCGGATGATCGTACCACCTTTGGCTCCAAAACCGGTAAGTATGTTTATTTTGATGCTGCTTTAAAAGGGGATGGATCTCTCATCAAGTCTGGTACACCTCGGCAATTAATCGCTTATTTGCATGATTTCGCCAAAGGCTTGGATGGGATGCATCAAATGGGATTCGTTCATGGTGATGTGAAACAAGAAAACACGTTGATCAAGGAAGATAACGGTGTCATTAAGACGTATATTGCAGACTTTGGGCACACAACTGAAGCTGGAAAACAATTAATCAATGTAGGAACTCCTGCTTATCAAGCTCCGGAAATCTTCCGGCTCACAAATGCGATAGATGCGGCTACCCACTATATTCCTTGGATTAAAGAGCAAGTGAAAGTCATCACGGAAGGTCTGTTACCCGGAGAAGTCAATCAATCATTCGAAGGCATCAAAAACCTACCTGATTTATCGAAAAAAGTTAGGGATGCCATCGCTGAACTTGAAAGTTTTGAACTTATATCTCTTGAAAAAGTCGCTGCATTAATCCAAGGACAACAAGATTCCATCAGAAGTGGTATGGAAGCGCTAAGGCATGTACAAGCAGACTCTAAGCAAGATAGCTTTTCTTTGGGAGTGTCTATTCTCATGAAAGTAGCGGGACCCGTCATCGAAGACTTGATTAAAGAACAAGAGGTGTTTTTAGCGGGGTTATCCGAAAATGAGCACGTGGATCATTTTTTTGGAGCAATCAGGGAATATGTGGATTTAAGCCTTTCAAAAGATCTTTTTTTAAAGTTAATCGGTATTGCCAAAGAACTAACTGCCATAGACCCCAAACAAAGAATTTCTTGTGGGGATGCTGCCAAAAAAATAGAAGCTCTACAAGCGCAATAAGAACAAAGCATGACAAAAAAAAGACTCGAGATATAGGCATGGTAAGCATTGATTTAGATTATTGAACGTAACACATCGTTATCGTTTTATGAGCTTTGAGAGTTTGAAATGCTATATCCTCTAGGATTAGATGGTAACTTGTACATTGTTGAAGAGCGACTCCATGACACCATTCCCTCAATTCTCCACAAAAACCCTTTTTATTGCTTTGTTTCCAGGATTATTAATACATGTCATAAAAAATAAAGGAGGAAAAAGGGTCGGCCATTCCCGTTGAGAAAGACTGAAATTGTAGCAAAATTAAAAGGGCATTCCTATTGCTGTTATTTGTTGATTTAGATCATTAAATTTAATATAATAAGTATATTGTTTAACGTTTTAATTTATAAATTTTCTTTTTAGTTGCAAAGGGATTTATATGAATATAGAACATTCAGAACGTTTTTATAAGGAACTTCCCTCGTATATTAAGCTTGCCCCTCTTAAAGACTTGTGGTTGGACGGTCATATTCCCGTTATTGGAGATAAAACGGTTAAAAAGTATCAATGGGAAGAGAACAACGACCATTTGGCGGAAATTATGGATCTCTCCAAAAAATGTTTGGAAGAACTCAACTCTTCTCAAATTGAAGATACAGAAAAGAAGGAGGCAAGAAATGTTGTTCAACAGACCCTTCAAAACTGTTTGACTTATAAAATGCAGACCGTTTCAGACGCGTCTATGTTGTCTTTCAAGCAAGCCTCATCAAGGGAGAGTGCTTCAACAAGTGTTGGGATCTTTGGGAATATAACTAATACTCCGGAAGGGCAGAGAGCATTGATCGAAAGTGTCAAATTGGCGGCACAGCAAGATGGGGGGCTTGTATCCAGGTTCATTCAAAATTATGGCATCAAGGGCGATACACCTGAAGGACAAGCAGCTTTGATTGGGATTGCCAAATTGGCGGCAAAGCAAAATAGGGAGGCCTTGTCCGAATTCATTCAAAATTATGGCATCGAGGGTGATAATCCTGAAGGACAAGCAGCTTTGATTGAGATTGCCAAATTGGCCGCACAGCAAAATGAAAAAGCCCTATCTGAATTCATTCAAAATTATGGCATCAAGGGCGATACACCCGAAGGACAAGCAGCTTTGATTGAGATTGCCAAATTGGCTGCAAAGCGATATGGAAAAGCCGTATCTGAATTCATTCGAAATTATGGCATCAAGGGTGATAATCCTGAAGGACAAGTAGCTTTGATTGAGATTGCCAAATTGGCGACACAGTTCCTTTTTGGGGGCGTATCTGAATTCATTCAAAATTATGGCATCAAGGATGATACGCCTGAAGGACAAGCAGCTTTGATTGAGATTGCTAAATTGGCTGCAAAGCGAAATGGGAAGGCCTTATCCAAATTCATTCAAAATTATGGCATCAAAGGCGGCACTCCTGAAGGACAAGCAACGTTGATTGAGATCGCCAAATTGGCCGCACAGTACGGTGTGGGAAGCGTATCCGAATTCATTCAAAATTATGGCATCAAGGATGATACACCCGAAGGACAAGCAGCTTTGATTGAGATTGCCAAATTGGCTGCAAAGCAAAATGGGAAGGCCTTATCCGAATTCATTCAAAATTATGGCATCAAGGGTGATAATCCTGAAGGACAAGCAGCTTTGATTGAGATTGCCAAATTGGCTGCACGGCAAAACGGGGTGGTCGTATCCGCATTTATTGAAAATTATGGCATCAAGATCGATAATGCCGAAGGGCAGGCAGCGCTGATTGAGATTGTCATATTGGCGGCACAGCAACATCCGGCAGCCATATCCGCATTCATTAAAAATTATAGTATCGACAACGTTATATCCTTAGGAAAGGAAGTACCGAACTTGGTTTTCAAAAAGGCTGCACAGAACTACGACAAGTCTGTAAGTAATACCGAAGACCTAGCTAGTATTAAATCTGCCCCGATAAAAATAGGGACGTTTTTTGACTCCTTTCTTGAGATTTATCCTATCCTGGGAGGTTCTGGCGGTGTTTCCGTAGAATGCTTAAAAACGTTTTATGCAGAGAGCAAGACATGTGTTAAAATTGAAGGGTTTGAAAAACTCATTGAGAGCGTTTCTGATCAAGGATTCATGAAGTCTCTTCTTCGTTTCATTGTAAATACTGCCTTAAAAGAAGGTGTAGCTACTTTCGTGCAAGAGGTGCCTCTCATCAACAAGGAACCTAGCTTATGTCACCTTTTAACTAAGATTAATGCGATTCAAGATCCGAACCTTCGACAACAAAGCATGGATGCACTGATCACTAGTTTTTTTATATCTTCAGCTAAAGAGGGTATAGCCACGCAAGATTCTGAGACCGCATCGTCTTCAGAAAAGACCGGCCACGCCTTACCTGAAAGTCACTCTGGCGGGAAGGTTATTTCCAGGTTTAAGCATTTATGTGAAACATACAATCAACCCCACCACGTTTTGCCTAATTTCTGTCTTTCCCTTTTTAAAACTGGCTCTGAAAAGCATCTGATGACATTGAGAAGCAAGGGAGGCCCTTTTTTAAAAGATGCTCATTTTGCTAAAACCCTCTTTAAAATGCTGGTCGCGCTTAAGAACGGCCGGGGTCTGACAGATGCGCAAAAAGACACCCTTGTCAATCTTGTGATTAACGGTCAATGGCTGATAGATATGCAAAAAGCTAACCTCGAAACGCGAACGTCAAACGGTAATATTAAAGATAAGCTGTCAAAGAACCTTGCAATTGTTTCTGCAATCATCGCTTTAGGAGGTGGAGAAAATCTCGCCTCTGAAAAAAAAATCGAGGATTTTTCTGAAATATTAAAAAAATCCTTTTCTGAAATACTCCCCATGCAAACCTATCCTGAAAATTTTCACGAAAAATTAGAGAAGACCTTTGGCAGCTTTCGCAATCCATACGCCCTTGTCATCTACGCTGCGTGTCTGAAAGAGTTAGGTGGCGATGAAGCCACTGTGATGCTAGAATCCTTAGCTAAATGTGTCGAACTTGTTGTTACGGATCAATTTCCTGCTTGTAGATATGATGACACAAGGAGCATCCATCTAAAAACACTATTTAGTGATTCGCCTACGATGAAAGAGCAATGGGTGCAAGGGAGTAAACACCCTCTCGGCGATTTTCTAGCACCCGCTGCGATAAGTAGCGCTGAAACCCTTTCTAAAGTAAAGCTTCCTGCTTTTCACACATTGCTGCTTCAATCATTTACGCAACAACACGTAGAGAGCGCCCAATACACATTGCTTTATGAGTATTTAAATGCATCAACCAAGGAAGCAAAAATAGCAAGCAGCGAAAAATTAGACGCGATGTTTGAAGATTCCGAAAACCCTTTATTTGCCGAAGAAAAGAAGCATTTAGAGCTCCAGAAACACCTGATGGCTCTTGCCTCCTGCGAGGGAGGTGTAAACAGTGCTTTGGCATTATTGGAGAAAGCCATTGAGGTTCTTCCTACAGCAACAAGCAAGCACTATTTTCGGCAATTTAATGCCGATATTTCAGGGCTTTTAACCTCGCTGAAGAATTTAAGGAGTCGTGATGGTAAAGCCAGTACGTATGAAAAGTGGACAATAGAAGATACTGATGATCTTTGCGATCTATTCCTCTGCGGAACAGAAGTGGAGGGAAGTTGTCAAAGCATCAATGGGAACTCTGATCTTAATAAATGCTTGCTTGGATACGTCATGGATGGGAAAAATAGACTACTAGCGATTAAAGATTCCACAGGGAAAATTCAGGCAAGAATGATTGAACGATTATTGTGGGATGAGAAGAACAATAAACCTGTGTTATTTATTGAACGCGTGTATCCAGCTATTTGCGAGGCAGCGTTTGCAAAAGCTCTGTTTCAACTAGCTAAAGAACGCGCTAAAGCGCTGGGTGTACCACTAGCTAGCTTTGATAATGTTGAAGAGCAAACAGACGAACCTATTGACCTTTGTTCACTAAGCGGAGAAGTCTTTGAATATACCGATTCAGGGGGAGGCGTTTACCCAAACGGGATTTTCACTATTCCGCAAGCTTATTGCATCGATTTGAAGTAGTCACCTTGCAAAAGTCATATAGTCCATTGCATCGTGAAATTTACAGAATCGTTTGATGAGTTTTGAGAATTTGAAATGATCGCGTAATTTCCCAAAAACTCATGATAAGTAATAAAAAAAGATAGGCAAGAAACGTATTGACTGGCAACGGGTTTGGGTGTTTCTAAAGCGTAGATTCACCGAAGCTCACTGCTATTAAAAGCATTGTAAATAGTATAAAAAAATTAAAATGCTTTTAGTAGCATTGAACTTCGGTGAACCTCCGCGTCACCGCGCCTCCGCGTTAGAAACAGCCAAACCCGTTGCCATTCAATACGTTTCGTGCGTATCTTGCCTATCTTGTTTCTTTTGTTTATCAGCTGTCAGCGAACTTGCAGATAGGACACTCATCAACTTTGTGCCCCCTCGCCTTGCAATACTCTCGCGCAAAAAAGATAATCTGCAAATGCACCTTGTTCCACGAAGCCTTCGGAAAGGCCTTCTTTAAGTCCAGCTCTGTTTGCACGACATTCTTTCCACTACTGAACCCCCAACGTTTGGCGCAGCGATGGATGTGCGTATCCACAGGAAATGCCGCCATACCAAAAGCCTGCGACATCACCACCGAAGCTGTCTTATGCCCAACACCGGGTAATTCTTCTAATTCCTCAAATGTCTTTGGAACAGCTCCAGCATACTTTTCTAACAGGATTTTAGATAATCCCCAAATCGCTTTCGATTTGCGCGGACCGAGTCCACAGGGACGAATGATGTCATAAATCTCTTTCTCCGTAAGGCCGACCATTTTCTTCGGCGTATGCGCTTTTTTGAAAAGTGTCGGCGTAATCAGGTTCACACGCGCATCTGTGCACTGTGCAGAGAGCAGCACCGCAATCAATAACGTGTAAGGGTCTTGATGAATCAAAGGGATCGGCTGGGTTGGATAAAGGTCATCCAAAATCTGTTGAATTCTCGCTACTTTCTCTGTTTTACGCACTATTTACCAATACAAAATTTTGAAAAGATAGCAGACAGCACATCTTCGGTAATGTTTGTTCCAATAATTTTACCCAGTTCCATCAAACATTGACGCATGTCTGAAGAAAGAAATTCTGGGGAAACGCCCGATTTGAGCCCTTCCAAAAGCTTCTGGCAGGCTTCAATCGCATTCATAAGGGATTCTTTGTGACGCACATTGGTAATGACAATTTCTTCTCTTGAAGGAGGTCCATTTTCCCAAATCACCTCATCAATCTTGTGTCGCAAAAGATCGATACCTATTTTCTTCTGAGCAGAAACATGCACAACGTGCGGAAAAGGAATTTTTGGCAATTCGTTGTGAGGTAAATCCGTTTTATTCCACACCACAATGGTTTTTTGATTAGGCACTTGCTTCACCAGCCATTCATCTTCCTCCCGGTACCCACGATGCGCATCGAGTACCAGCAAAACTAAATCGGCCTTTGCCATGGCACCATTCGAACGACGAATTCATTCTTTTTCAACAATCTCTTCGGTATCGCGGATCCCCGCCGTATCCATTAACTTTAAATTTAGCCCATTCAGACGCAAGTGATCTTCTAAAACGTCGCGAGTGGTGCCTGCAATGTGGGAGACGATAGCGCGATCTTTATCCAATAAAGCGTTCATCAGCGAGGATTTGCCGACGTTCGGGCATCCGATTAAACACATGGTAATCCCATCATGCAAGATCTTTCCGTCATGGTATGTATGGACAAGTCGTTCCATCTCATGCATGACAGCTATTAAATCGCTGCAGATTTCGTCCATGGAAGCAAACTCAAGCCCTTCCTCAGGAAAATCAATCCAGGCATTTAAAATCGCTGCAATGGTAGTGAGTGTTTTTTGATAACCAAGAATTTTTGTGGAAAGAGCACCTTCTAATTGATTTTCAGCAGCATCTAAAGCACGTTCATTTTTTGCACAAATCAGTTCTTGCACGGCCTCAGCTTGGGCTAAATCAATTTTCCCATTCATGTAAGCTTTAAAGGTAAATTCACCCGGTTTGGCGGCGCGAGCTCCGGCTGCCAGCACAACATCGAGCACACGCCTTGTGACTAGGCTGCCTCCATGACAATGAATTTCGACAGTATCTTCCCCGGTATAAGAGCGCTTTCCTAGCATCACCAAAACCAAAACGTCGTCAACGCGCTGACCTGTAGCGTTAAGGATTTGTCCATAGTGAGCGGTGTGGGATTTATAGGTTTGAATAGCGCCGGAGAAAACGCGCGACGCAATCGCTAAAGCGGTATTGCCCGAAATGCGGATGATAGCCACGCCCCCTTCACCGGGGGCCGTAGCAATGGCAGCGATTGTTTCACCCGGCTCATAGGGTTCGTGGATAAATTCCATAAAGTAAGATGACTCTCTAATCTTTTCCTTGAATATGTTTGAGGATCAGGTCAATACGTTTTGCGTTGGAAGTTACGCGTTTTAATTCCGAAGAAGCTGCAAGATCTACTTCAGCAATAGAGTAAGGAATCGAGATGATGTCAAAACCAAGACTTACATAACCTGATCTTAAGGCTTCACTAATTTTGACAGCAGTCTCATAAGGTTCTTTACGCTCGTTGTCTTGCACATATAATTCTTCTG
>Ga0105045_10002228_pt1 | contig 16283 bp, 13 predicted proteins | sample MAT02_FD_78089 | JGI IMG/M metagenome (GOLD analysis project Ga0105045, IMG submission 78089) | Freshwater microbial communities from Lake Fryxell liftoff mats and glacier meltwater in Antarctica - MAT-02 (megahit assembly) | ecosystem: Environmental > Aquatic > Freshwater > Ice > Liftoff...
ATTCGGCCATCTCGGGATCACCGCGTGTGTGCCACTCCCCCGAGCTTATCGCAGCTTACCACGGCCTTCATCGCCTCTCTGTGCCCAGGCATCCCCCACATGCCATCTCTCGCTTGACCTCCCATTACCGGTCAAGCCGTGCATGCGCATTCATGCACACCACAATCACTACATCGCGATCAGGCGCATTGCTGCGCCCAGCCTGCGATGGGATTCACTTCCCACGATTTCCACACTCATTTCCATTGTCAAACAACGTCCGCTGAACCGGGAAGATCGCTCTCCCTGCACAGCGTCCCGGGTCATTGTCCCGGGGAGTCTGAAGAAAGTAATGAGCGCGAACGCAGGGTCAAGGGGCGGCGCTCGCATACGCGACGCAACCCGCTAGGCTCCTCACCGTCATGACGAAAACACATCCCGCACTCCCCATCTGCACCGTCGCCTCCCGCGGCGCAGAACGCCTCCTCCGCGGACACCCCTGGGTCTTCCGGAGCGACGTCGCCACCGCCCCCCGCGTCCCCGCCGGTCTCGTCGACCTCCGCGGCCCCGGCGGACGAAAACTGGGCACCGCCCTCTACAGCCCCACCTCGGAAATCACCATCCGACGACTCGAGGCCAACCCCGACCTCGTGGTCGACGCCCCCTGGTGGCACGCCGCCCTCGACCGTGCGATCCGACGGCGAGCGCCCCTCACCGGCCAGACCACCGCCATGCGCCTCGTCCACGGCGAGGGCGATGGGCTGCCGAGCCTGGTCGTCGACCGCTACGGCGACATCCTCGTCCTGCAGTTGCTCAGCGCCGGCCTCGAGACGCAGCGCCACCACATCGTGCGCGCCCTCGACGACCTGCTCCACCCCGCCGGCATGCTCGCCCGCAACGATCCCGCGGTCCGCACTCGCGAAGATCTCGAGCGGACGGTCGAGGTGCTGGCAGGCACGGTCCCCGACACCGTCACGGTCACCGAGCACGGCGTGCAGTACCTCGCGCCCCTGCGCACGGGACAGAAGACGGGCGCCTTCCTCGATCAGCGCGAGAATCGCGTCCTCATCGGACAGCTCGCCCACGGACGCGCCCTCGATTGCTTCAGCTACCACGGCTCGTTCGCGCTGCACCTCGCCCGACAGGCCGACCACGTCACCGCCGTCGACTCCTCGGCCGCCGCACTGGAGCGCGCCGGCGAGAACGCGGCGCTGAACGGCCTCGCCAACGTCACGCCCGTCGTCGCCGACGTCTTCGAGTATCTGCGCGCCGCCCGCACCGCCGGCGACCGCTTCGACACGATCGTCGTCGATCCACCCGCCTTCGCCAAGAACCGCGCCTCGGTCTCGCACGCGATGCGTGGCTACGCCGACATCAATCGCATCGCGATGCAGCTCCTCACCCCGGGCGGCACGATGTTCACCGCCAGCTGCAGCCACCACGTGCACGTGCCCGACTTCCTCGAGCTGCTCGAGTACGCTGCGGCCGAGAGCGGGCGCGACATCGCCATCCGTACGATCACGCTGCAACCGCTCGACCATCCGATGCTGCTCACCGTGCCGGAGACGGGGTATCTGAAGGGGGCGGTGCTGCAGGCACTGTCCTGACGCAACTCGGCACCGTCGGCGCAGCCGCCGTCACCGCTGACACCGACGACACCAGTACGTCGACCGCTGCCCCTGCGTGATGCGCGCGATCGGCGCGCCGCACCGGGAACAGGGCTCTCCCTCGCGATCGTACACCGCGAACCGGTCGGTCGCCGTGCCGTACTGGTGGCGACCGATCTGGTCGAGCGCCAGACCCATGCACCAGCGGATGCCATCGAGGATGCGCGCCACCCGTGCCTTCGACAGCTGCTGCGCGCTCGTCCGCGGATCGATGCGCGCGTGCCAGAGCGACTCGGCCGCGTAAATGTTGCCGACGCCGGCGATCACCGATTGATCGAGCAGTGCCGCCTTCACCGAAATCCGGCGCCCGGCGAGCCGCGCGCGGAGCGTCGCCGCATCGAGGGTGGGGTCGAGCGCATCCGGCCCGGTCCGGCCGCGTGCCTCGACGCCTGGCGCGCGCACCTCGACCCGCGCGAGCGCACGCGGGTCCACGAGCCAGAGATGCCGGCCCCCGCTGAACGTGAAATGGGCGCGTGCATGTCGCGGCGCCTCGACCGATGGCGTGACCGACCAGTCGCCCGTCATCCGGAAATGCACCACCAGCACCGCACCATCGGCAAAGACGATCTCCTGCCACTTGGCCACGCGGTGGACGCGATGGACCCGCGTGCCGACGAGCGCCTCGACCGCGGCGGTACCACCACGCTGCAGCGAGGCGTGCAGCCACGTCACCTGCCGTAGTGTTCGGCCAGAGATCGCGTCGTGCAGGTAGCGCGCCGCTGCTTCGACTTCGGGAAGTTCAGGCATGATGCACTACAGACTATCGCACGGCGCCAGTCGCGCGGTCGTGTGCGGCGGTGCACGCGTGGCACGAGGGTGCGCAGGCGTGCACGCGTCGTGCGAGTGTCTGCGCTCATGCGTGCGCGGTCTTGCGCCAGCGGGCGGCGCGCACCAGCTTGCCGCGCACGCAGACTCACTGTTCGTCCATGCCGCCGTCGATGCCGATGCGCTCACTCAAGCACGAATTCGCGACGTACGTCGACCGCGAGATCGACCGGTACAAGGAATCGATCTCGTACGCCGCGCTGATGAAGCTCGCCGACGACGCGGTCGAAACGTTGCGGACCGGTCAGCAGCTCGAGCTCAGTGAGCTGGTCCTCTGTGACGCCGTGAACGAGGTCATCCGGCGTCGGCTGAAGCTGCCGAAGTACGACCGCTGGCGCCGGAATCGTCTCACGATGCTGGAGCAGTTCCGTCGTGCCGAACACTGGGGTCTCTCGGCCGCGCAGCATCTCGTCGACACGGTGCGCCCCCAGGAGCACCCGCATGTGCTGGTGACCGGGCCGCACGTCGAAGAGCGGACGTTGTACCTCGCCGCGCATGGTGCCCATGTCACGGCCGTGACCGAACTCGACGACGAGGATCTGGTCACGAAGGTGCTCTGCTCCGCCGCGCAGGCTGGCTTGTCAGGACAGGTGATCGGGTGCGCCGATGGGCTGGACGGGTGGTCGCCCTCGGTGCCGCTGCGCGCCGTCGTCTGGCATGCGCAGGTACTGGCTGCGCTTTCGCCCGAGCGTCGCGCCCGGGTACTGGCGCACTTGCAGGCGGCAACGGCGGCGGGGGGCGTGCATTTCATCGAAGGGGTGCCGGTGGAGCAGCGCGCGTCCACGTCCATCCGAACGCTGATGGCCGAGTATCCTGGCTGGAATTCGCCTGCCGACAGCGGGGATGGGGTGATCGTCCTGCACAAGCCGCGCGTCGCATAACGACACGACACGAGACAATCGTGTGTGTCGGATTACGACACCCAGCCTGAGCCAATCCAGCGTTCGAATCTGCAAACCATTGCCAGACAACGGTTTACAGAAGAGTGACGCCGTGGCACCGCTCCTGCCATTACGTCCTGCAGAGACGCGTCGATCACTGACGCTCCGGTATCCTCATGCTGCACGCAAGACAGGGCTGCGCGCACATGCTGCTGCTGGCATTCCTACGCAGGAGAGATCGTGAGTGCAAGGAAATCGTCAGTCATGTCGGACGAGCCGATGGGCATCGTCATATCGCGGGGCGCGGAGCACGAACAGGCTCCCGCCGTTCTGGCATTCGTGTGGGGCCCGGCGGATGTCGAGATCCCGCAGCTCGTGACCGCGTAGCCGCACACATGTGACAACGGGGCTCGCTCGTTGCGGGCGCCAGGCGCGGCGACTCTGAGGTCGTGCTGCAGACGGAGGTGGCGCCATTCAGCGTCGCCTCCGTTTTGTCGTCGGGGTTGCGCACCGCGTCGGGAAGCGCGGGCACGACGACGGGGGTGACGCGTGAGCGCCACCCCCGTTTGAATCCCGGGAAACCCGGGATTACATCGCAGGCGCCGGCTCGCTGGGAGCATTCTTCATCGCGCGCTTGGCGCGCTTGGCACCCTTCTTGGCACCCTTCTTTGCGGCCTTCTTGGCGCCGCCCTTCTTTGCAGCCTTCTTGGCACCCTTCTTCGCGGCCTTCTTGGCGCCGCCCTTCTTTGCAGCCTTCTTGGCACCCTTCTTCACGGCCTTCTTGGCGCCCTTCTTGGCCGCCTTCTTGGCACCCTTCTTTGCAGCCTTCTTGGCGCCCTTCTTCGCGGCCTTCTTCACGGCGCGCTTGGCGCCCTTCTTGGCGGCGCGCTTGGCACCCTTCTTCGCGGCCTTCTTCGCGCCGCCCTTCTTCGCAGCCTTCTTTGCAGCCATTGGTACTTCCTCCAGAACTGGAGTGATACGGCCCGTGTCTCCCCCGGTGGAGATCGGAACCAAGGGGCCACGCCCGAACGGGCGGGAGGCCCCACGGCCGATTCCCCATGACGGGGAACCGACATCCTGCGCGTGCGGCGCATCGACGGCGCACGCGATCCTGCCTGTCCCGAACTAGACCGCGTCGCTCAGGCTGGTGAACGTGAAGTCGCGGGCCTTGATGGCCGGCACGACGATCGGCTGACCAGCCGACCCGCTCTCGCTCGCACTCACACGCTGCGGCACGCCGAGTGCCTCGACGTTGTTGAGCAGGAAGACGGGTGACTCGTTGAACCGCAAATTCTTGATGGCGCGCGTCACGCGGCCACGCTCGATGAGGAACGTTCCATCGCGCGTCAGGCCGGTGTAGAGAATCACGCGTGGATCGACCGGGCGGATGTACCAGAGGCGTGTCACGAGGATGCCGCGCTCGGTCGCGGCGATCATGTCCTGCACGCTCTGGGTCCCGCCGGCCATCTGCAGGGCGCCGCCACCGATGACCGGCGCGACGTTCTTCTTGCTGGCCCAGAACCGATCGTAGCCGAGCGCCGTCACGACACCGTTCTCGATCCAGGTGACCGGCTGCGTCGGGAGGCCATCGCCATCGAACGGGACACCAGGCGCCACGGCATGCTGCGGGTCGGAGCGGAGCGTCACGCGCTCGTCGACGACCTTCATTCCGATCTTCGTGCCGCCACCGGACTTGCTGAAGAAGCTGCGTCCCTCATCGGCCTGACGCGCGTTGACGGCGCCGGCGATCAGCTGGACGAGGTTACCCACGGCAGTCGGCTCGAGCACGACGGTGTAGCGTCCCGGCTCGACGGCAACGGCACTCACCGAGCGCGTCGCCTTGTCGATGGCGGTGACGGCGAGTGCGGCGCCATCGATGGCGCTGATGTCACGCGCGGCGGCGCCGGCCCAGCCCGAGCCGGCACCATCGGTGGTACGGACGGTGGTGGTGAAGGCGCAATCGGTGCTGCGATGGTACGCAAACAACCCGGCCGAGTTCGCGATCGCGCCGGCCTGGGTGATGACTTCGAGATAGCCCGTTGCACTCAGTCCGGCGGCGCGCGATGCCTCGGTGACCTGTCGGACGATTTCGGCGCGCTGCTGCGGTTCGGCGGCAGCGGTGGCGGCATGGAAGGCATCGACCGGTGCGTAGACCTGTGGGCCGAGTTCGGGCATCAGCTCCGGGTCATCGGGCTGGAGTCGTGCAATCCGCTCGGCGATCTGCACGACCTGGCGCAGGGCCTCGTCGTCGATGCGATTGGTCGTGGCGGCGCCGACCTTCCTGCCGACGGTGACACGGACGCGGATGCTGATGTCCTCGTTGTCGCCGGAGGTGCTGACCTGATTGACGGCGAAGCGGGTGTTACCCCGCGCGGCGCTCTGGATCGAGACGCGGCAACTGTCGGCCTGCGAGAATCCGACGATGCGTTTGGCCAGGGACTCGGCCTCGGCCTGCGAGAGGACGCGGGCGGGCTCGACGAGGCGACGCGGCGAGCTGTCGGCTCGCAGACGGTGACTCATGCCTTCCGTCCCGTGTTGATGATGTTGATCTGCCGGTGCCGCGTCGGCGGGCAGCCGTGGCTGACGGCATTCGACTGTGCCGGCTGTCCCTTGCCGTCGCCGAACGCCCCGCCGAGCTGGTAGCTACGCTTGCCACCGAGCATATCCATCGCTCCCCAGAACTCCGGCGTGCGGATCTGGTAGGCGACGTCCTTCAACATTCCAACGATCTTTCCGCCGCGGATCTCGTAGAAGAGCTGGCCGCCGAACTGCGAGTTGTAGCGCTGCTGGTCGATCGAGAACGAGCCGTCACCGACGATGGCGATGCCACGGTCGGTGGCGGCGATCAGATCTTCGTACGACAGATCCTTCTCGCCCGGCAGGAGCGAGACGTTCGGCATGCGCTGGAACTGCACGTCGGCCCAGCTCTGGGCGTAGGAGTTGCCATGGCTGCGCACCGGCTTGCCCTGCTGCTGGTACCACCAGGCGAGCTCGCCGGCCTGTTCGCGCGTCGTCTGGTAGTCGACGACGATGCCCTTCCTGATGATGTCGTACGTCTCCGGCGCCACGCCTTCGTCATCCCATCCGATGGCGCCGAGCGAGCCGGCCTCGGTGCGGTTGCCCTGGATGTTCATCATCTCCGGGCCGTACTTGAGCTTTCCGAGGACGTTCTTCGGGGGCGCGACGAAACTCGTGCCGGCGTAGTTGGCCTCGTACCCGAGCGCACGATCCAGTTCGGTGGGATGCGCGACCGACTCGTGGATGGTGAGCCAGAGATGCGTCGGATGCAGGACGAGGTCGTAGCGCCCGACATCCACCGATTTCGCGCGCAGCTTCTCGACGGCCTCGGCGCCCCAGCGCGGCGCGCTCTCGATGAGCTTCCCGTCGAGCACGTGCTCGTAGCCGAGACCGTGCGGCTGGATGTCGGTGGACTGTCGTGACTGGAAGTCGGAGTTGTCCTCGGAGACGGCGGTGACGGTCATGCTCGGCTGCGAGCGGAAGATCGTCTGCACCGTGACGGTGCCGTCGGTCGAGGCGAAGGTCTTCTCCTCGCGGAGGAAGAACATGGCGGAGTTCACGAATCGAACGCCCTTCACGCCGAGGGCCGCTTCGTTGGCGGCGAGGAGCAGGGCGACCTGATCCTCGATGGCCACGGTGAACGGGTCGATGCGGATCGGACTGCTCCACGTGCCGTTCGGCGTCGGCGTGACCGGCACCAGCTGCACTGGGGCAACCTGCGTGCGCCGGTTGGCCTTGGCCTGCGCGACGGCGAGGCGCGCGGTGCGAGCGATCGCGTCGGCCGTGAGTTCGCGTGTGGCGGCGAACCCCCACGTGCCGTCGACGAGGACGCGAATCCCGCAGCCGAGCGTCTCGTTGTCGCTCAGGTTCTGCACGCGCCGTTCGCGCGTGGAGAGCGTGCGGCTCCGGTTCTGGCTGATCCGTGCATCGGCATAGCTGGCACCGGCGCTGCGGGCGGCGGCGATGGCGGAGAGGACCAGTTCGCGAATGGCAGGGTCGCCAACCGTGGGCGCGATGCGCAGGGCATCATCGGCAAAGCGCGATGCGGGCGCTGCGGCACCCGCGAAGCGCGGGGACGCGAGGTGTGCCGCGAAGCCGACTGCGGCGACGGTGGCGCTGCTCTTGAGGAATTCGCGACGGGACGATGTCACGCAGTACCCTCGGCTCTGAGAGCCCTTGACAAGTTGTCGCGAATATAGAAGTGCAGAAAAAGCGCGCGCAAGACATCACGCCGAAAAAAATTGGAGCGGTGTGCGCTGCGTCATGCGTGCGGCGACACCGCGCACGCTCCCGCACGGAGAGTATCGGACGCTCCGGCCGATCGGTGCAGCGCCATGGCGACGCCGCGCGCGGCCGTGCATGACGACCGCGAAGACTCATGCATCGTTGCGATGAAATGCACGACCTGCGCGGTTTTTCGTGGTGAACCTGGCAGCAGCGCGGTGTGCGCCGCGCGTCATACCGCGCGGCCATTCGGCGCCGCCGGCTGCGGCTGGCAGATGGCGCCGTGCCATGTGCAGACGGCGCGAACCACCGCTGCTGCGGTCGTTGCGGCACCTTCCATCATCGGTGCGCGTCCGGCACCTTTCGCGCACTCCGGTGCACCGCGGTGTGCGCCCGATGCGGTAAACCTGCCGAACGATTCCCTTCCTCAGACCACGGAGCAGTGCTCGTGCGAGCACTCGTGAAGACCCATGCAGGCCCCGGATTCGAGCTGCGCGACGTCCCCGCACCGACCATCCGCGACGATGAAGTACTGATCCGGGTGCGTCGCGCCGGCGTCTGCGGCACCGACGTCCACATCCACGAGTGGGACGCGTGGGCGGCCGGCCGCTGCAAGCCACCCTTCACCGTCGGGCATGAGTTCGCGGGCGACGTGGTCGAGGCAGGACCGCTCGTGCACCACGTGAAGTCCGGCGATCGCGTCACCGCCGAGGGCCACATCGTCGACGAGCGGAGTGTGCTCAGCCGCACCGGCAACGCCCACGTCGATCTTTCGACGCGGATCATCGGCGTCGACCGCGACGGTTGCTTTGCCGACTTCATTGCCATGCCGGCGTCCAACATCTGGCCACTCGACCCGTCGCTGAGCTACGACATCGGCGGCATCATGGACCCGATGGGCAACGCCTTTCACACCGCACTGACGGCCAACATCCCGGGCAGCGTCGTCCTGGTGACGGGGTGCGGACCGATCGGTCTGTTCGCGGTCGGCATCTGCCGCGCGGCCGGCGCGTCGCGCGTGATCGCGGTGGACGTGAACCCGACTCGCCTCACCCTCGCCCTGCAGATGGGCGCGCATGAGGCGGTGCAGCCGCAGGACGCGATGGCGGCAGTGATGGGATGGACGAACGGCCTCGGCGCCGACGTCGTGCTCGAGATGAGCGGCGTCGCGTCGGCCGTACACCAGGCGTTCGCGCTGGCCCGCCCCGCCGGCCGCGTGCAGATGCTCGGCATTCCATCCAGGCCGATCGACATCGACTTCGCCACCGAGATCATCTTCAAGGGCCTCACCGTCTACGGCGTCGTGGGACGCCGGATGTACGACACCTGGGACCAGATGTCGCGCTTCCTGCGCTCGGGCGCCTTCGACCCGACGCCCGTCATCACGCATCGCTTCCCACTCGAGGACTTCGACGCGGCGATGGCCGTCATCAAGAACGGAACGGCGGGCAAGGTCATCTTCGAGATCAATGACTGAGCTCACGCTGCCCACCTTTGCCGACGTCGAGCGTGCCCGCACGCGCCTCGCCGGCCACGCGCACCGGACCCCGGTGGTGACCTCGCGCACGCTCGACGCGCGCACCGGCACCACGGCATTCCTGAAGTGCGAAAACCTCCAGCGGATGGGCGCCTTCAAGTTCCGCGGCGCCTTCAACGCGCTCAGCGCGCTCCCGGAGTCGGCCCGTGCCGCGGGTGTCGTCGCCTACTCCAGCGGCAACCACGCCCAGGCGGTCGCCCTCTCGGCCCGGCTGCTCGGCATGCCGGCGACGATCGTGATGCCGTCGAATGCGCCGGCCGCCAAGCGTGATGCCACCATCGGCTACGGCGCACGTGTCGAGCTCTACGATCCCGCCGAGGATGCCCGCGAAGTGGTGGCGCAGCGGATCGTGGAGGAGACCGGTGCGACGCTGATCCCGCCGTTCGACCACGCCGACGTCATCGCCGGTCAGGGCACGGCGGCGGCGGAGCTGATCGAGGATGTGGGCCCGCTCGATGCACTGCTCGTCTGCTGTGGCGGCGGCGGCCTGCTGACCGGGTCGGCGCTCGCGGCGCGTGCCATGAGCCCAGGCTGTCGCGTGATCGGCGTCGAGCCCGAGCTCGGCGACGACATGACGCGCAGCTTCCAGCTCCGCACGCCGCAGCGATTGAGCGCCGTGCCTGCGACCATCGCCGATGGCGCGCGCACCATGGGTCCCGGTCGCCTGACCTTTCCGCTGATGTTGCACCATGTGGACGGCATGGTGACCGTCTCCGATGCCGATCTCGTGGAGGCGGTGCGATTCGCGCTGATCCGGCTCAAGCTCGTGATCGAGCCGTCGGGGGCGCTGGGCCTCGCGGCGCTGTTGAGCGGCAGGGCTGGCGTCAGCGGTCGGGTCGGCATCATCGTGTCGGGCGGCAACGTGGATCCCGAGATGCTGCGCTGGATCCTGCAGGACGACGCCGACCGTTCGCCATCATCCCCAGAGCCCTGACCCAGACGATGTCTCTCAATACGAAGTTCACCACCGAGCTGCATTCGCACCTGGACCAGCTGAAGGCAGACCGGGTGCACAAGACGCTCAACTACCTGAGCGGCCCGCAGGGAGCACGCGTGCAGATGGAAGGTCGCGGCGAGGTCCTGATCCTCTCCTCCAACAACTATCTCGGCCTCTGCAACGAGCCCGCCGTGGTGCAGGCCGGCATCGACGGACTCCATACATATGGAGCGGGCACCGGGTCGGTCCGCTTCATCTGCGGCACGTTCTCGATTCATCGCGAGCTCGAGACGGCCCTGGCGCAGTTCGTCGGGACCGAATCGGCGATGAGCTTCGTCTCCGCCTGGACGGCCAACGAGGGGCTCACCCACGTGATCGTCCGCGAGGGCGACTTCGTGGTGAGCGACGCACTCAACCACGCCAGCATCATCGACAGCATCCGCCTCGCCAAGTCGATCACCAAGTGCACGACGGGGGTTTATCGTCACGGCGATCTGGACGACCTGCGTGACAAGCTGGCCGCGAATGCCTCGGCCAGGCGCCGCGTGATCTGGACCGACGGCGTGTTCAGCATGGAAGGGAGCATCGCGAAGCTTCCCGACCTCCTGCAGATCGCCCGCGACACCGACTCCATCCTCGTGATGGACGACAGCCATGCCACCGGCGTGCTCGGTGCCACGGGACGCGGGACGGCCGAGCACTTCGGCGTGCTGGGCGAGGTGGACATCATCACCAGCACGCTGGGCAAGGCACTGGGCGGCGCCGCCGGCGGTTTCGTCGCCGGCAGCGCGGCACTCTGCGACACACTCATCCAGTCCAGCCGCCCGCAGCTCTTCTCGAATGCCCTGCCGCCCACCGTGGCGTGCAGCGCGCTGGAGGCGGTCCGCGTGATCGCGGCGCAGCCGGAGCGCGTGACACGGCTGCGGGAGAACGCGGACTGGTTCCGCGCCGCGATCACCGACGCCGGTTTCGCGCCGCTGCCGGGCGAGACGCCGATCGTTCCGATCATCGTCGGCGAGACGGCGACCGCGATCGCGATGAGTCAGGCGTTGCTGGACGAAGGGGTGTTCGTGACGGGCTTCGGCTTTCCGGTGGTCCCGAAGGGTGAGGCCCGGGTGCGCTGCCAGCTCTCCTCGGCGCACAGCCGGGACGACCTCGAGTTCGCGGTGCGGGCGTTCGTGAAGGTGGGAGATGCGCTCGGTATTCGCGGAGCGGCGGTGCGGTAGCCGCCGCGTGCGGCGGCGGCGCCCGCCCTAGAAGCGCGCGCCGCCGTCGTTGTCCACCAGGCAGCGCATCGTCTTCCAGACGCCACCGGTGCGCTCGGCCACGACACGCATCGCGGCACCCACCTCGCGGTTCTCCCCCTTGCCGTTCGTCCAACCGAGGGTGACGCGAAACTCAGCCTGTGCGCGATCGGCCTCGACGTCCTTCGGCATGGTGCCGAGGGGACCGGTCGCGACCAGCTGACCCTCTCGGACGATGCGGAGGATTTCGCGATAGCGCGTGCCGAACAGCGCCTCGACGCGCGCACCGTCGTGGGAGTTGAGGGCGCTGACGCATTCCGCCGCCGCGCTGCGGACAGCGCGCTTCGCCCCTTCCAGTTCATCAGCGGGCGAGCTCGCAGCGGCCAGCGAGTCGCGGCGGGCGCGGATCGAGTCGGTGCGGGCCTTCCTGGCCAGACGCAGCGAATCTGCGACCAGCTTGAGTGTCGCGCTGTCGGTCACCACGGCCGTGCGACCGGCGGCGGTGTCGACGGCTCCGGTCGTGACCACCTGCGTCGGCATGGGTGCGGGCGTGAGCGCAGGAACCGATGCGGTCGACAGCGTGTCGGCCGCGATCTTTTCACGTGCGCTGACGTTTCGGCTGAGAAGCACCCCGGCAGCGACCACGGCCACCACGCCGACGCCCGCGAGCACCCCACGTGACAGGCCAGACCGTGCCGGCGGCACCGCGGCGGTCTGCGCCACCGTGAACTCCGGCGTCGGCAACGCGGCCTTGGCCAACGTCGCCGCCTCGGCCTGGATCGCGGGATCGGGGGCCGATGGCTCCGGCACGGTCGCACGCACGATCGGGACGTAAAGGTCGATCGGCGTCGCACTGGCCGGCTCGATCGAAAACGGCACCGGCGTGATGCTGGTGGCGGTATCCGCCGGAGTCAGCACGGCAGACGACGTCGGCACGCCAGGCACGGACTGTGGCGACGCGCCCACGGGTGCACCGACGGCTGGGATGGTACCGCTGCTCGCCCGCGTTTTCCCGGTGCCGGGCACGGGCGACGTCCCCGCCGCCGGCGTGCCGTACGGACGCAGCACGCCATGCTCGCGTTCGAGCTCCTCCAGCGCATCGCGAAATTCGCCGGAGGTGGCGAAGCGATCCTCGGGCTCCTTCTGCAGCGCCCGGGCGACGATGAGATCGAGGCCGGGAGGCAGGCCGGGGTTGTGCGTGCTCGGTGCGGCGGGGACCTGCTGCAGCTGTGCGATCATCCGCAGGTAGTCGCCCTCGACCTCGAACGGGAGATGGCCCGTTGCGAGTTCGTAGAGCAGCGTCCCGACCGCGTACACATCGGCGCGGCCGTCGACTTCCTGGCCCAGGAGCTGCTCCGGCGACATGTAGGACGGCGTGCCGACGGCCGCACCCGTGCGGGTCTGGCGTTGGGCCCCGACCAGCCTCGCGATGCCGAAGTCCATCACCTTCACGCGACCGGCGCGCGTGATCATGACGTTGGCCGGCTTGATGTCGCGGTGGATCACACCGCTTTCGTGCGCATGGTCGAGGGCATCGAGCACCGCGCGGGTGATGCGCGTCGCCTCGGGCCACGGGAGAGAGCCCTCCGCATGGAGGCGCGTGTCGAGGGTCTCACCGTCCACGAACTCCATCACCATCACGAACTCCTCACCGCGCTTCTCGAGGCCGTACAAGGCGGCGATGCACGGGTGCTGGAGTCGTGCGAGCACGATGGCTTCGGAGCGAAAGCGCTCGGCAAGGCCGGGCCGCGACATCAGCTCGGGGCGGATGACCTTGAGCGCGACGTGGCGGTCGAGCAACTCGTCGACGGCATGCCAGACGGCGCCCATGCCCCCGACGCCGATGGAGGCGATGACCCGAAGATGCCCGATGCGTTCTCCGATCATGCGCCGCCACGACTCCGTTGCTCAGGGATGACCGATCTCGTGCCAATCCACGGGACGCGACTCGGGCGCACACCGTCAAAGGGGAATACTAGCGGTGTCGTCAGGGCACGCGTTGGACGCCGACCGGACCGAACCAGAGTGCGCGTTCACCTGCCACGTCCACCATCAGACGCACCTGGTCCGCATTCTTGTCCGGCAGGGCGAATTCCAGGGCGAGTCGAACCGAATCCAGCTCGCGCACCTGCACTTCAGCCTTCTTCCGCCATCCGGCAACCCGCTGCACCGTCTCGCCAGACATGAGATTGTCGGCAGTGCGGAGCTTCCGGCGCTCGGCATCGGTGAGATCGGCCCCGGAAACGCCGAAGGTGGAGGCCGTGGACAGGTTGGTCACGCGGAGATAGCAGTAGATCTTCTGCCGGGATTCGATCCGGGAGCAGCCGAACAGCTCGACCACCCATTTGCGCGCCGTGTCGGCGCCGACGAGCGGGCCGTAGCGCTCGGGGAAGACGGAACCGGCGGCCGCCCGGGCCGGGTCGCCGGCGGTCCGAGGCATCGGGGAGGCTGTCGCCGGGCCTGCGGCGAGACTTGCGGCGGCACTCAACGACCCATCGCGGGCGGGCATCGCAAGGCGGAGGATCGGCCGACCGAGGAGTTCCCGCACCGCGGTGACGTCCACGACGAGGTCATCTTCATCGCGGCCAGGGACGGTACCGAGTGCCACGCCGACCAACTCGCCGCGCACGTTGACCACGGGTGCGCCGGCGCTGCCAGTGGCGACCGGGGCGCCAATGCGGAGGAGCGCCCGGCCAGCATCGTCCGGCTCGACGTGCGTGACCGTTCGTGCCGCAATCGACCGGGTCGTGCCGCGGCGGGGGCCGAGGACGGACACCGCCTGCCTCAGCACCGCCGATCGGCGCGCCACGGTGAGCGAGTCGCTCCGGCCGGTGACCCGCAAAACGCCGAGGTCGAGTTTCGTGTCACCCTGCTCGAGCGTGGTCACCGTGCCGATCGGGTCGCCGCCCTCGTCGAACACTTCGGCACGCGACGCGCCGCGCAGATGGCGGAGGGCCGTGATGATCCGCGCATCCCCAGTGCGCACACCGACGCCGGTGGTCACTTCCGACGAGCCGTCCCGGTAGGCGACGATCGTGACGACGGCGTTGCTGGCGCGCACGACGGCGGCCGGTGCCGGAGGTGAGGTCTGAGCCGCAGCTCGCGCGGCGGGACGCGCCGGCGTTTGCTGTGCCGCGGCCGGAACTGCCACGCACACTGCGGCTCCGACCAGCGACATCAGCCGACACACGCGGACGACGGCGGGAGTCGAGTGGGAGACGGCGGTGGTGAGGAGGGGCGCTGGCATCGACGAGCTGAGTGAACGAACGCTTCCGGTTGCAAGCGCTCGACGGGCGCAGCAGTTTCAGGTTGCCCGTCGGTCCAGACGCGACTCCCGCAGCAGAATATACGTCGTTGTCGCCAGAAGGATTCTCAATTCCTGCGTCAGTCCCCGTCTGGCGCTGAGCCGTCGTCGGACCGCTCCATCTCGATTTCGATACGGTTCCAGCTCGCCACGTCGTCGCCGTGGACATGGCGGACCCGCGCCTGGACGCGGCCACCGGCGAGCATCCACGGGGCGAGCCACGCCGCGACCTGCACCGGCAGGTGGCCCAGCACGTCGCCACCAGCCACGTGGACCCAGACGGCGGGGGGCTCATCCTCCTGCGGCGGATCGGGCACCAGCAGCAGCGGCTGCCCGGGCTCGAGCCGGTTGACGACGGCGCGCCGGGCAGCGAAAACCGTCCCGTGCACGTTGGTGCGGAGACGCAGCTCCCTGGGTGGCATGGGGGGCGGCACTGGCGCGTTCTCCCGTGTAGTGTGTGACATCGACGGCCTCCGGGCTGCAGGGTGTCGCGTTCGACCGTCAGAGTGACGGCCGTGTTCCTCTCACCGTGTCATGCACTTCCATGATTCCTCGTCGCCCGCTCGCTGGCGTTCTGCGCCTGCTCTGTCGTGCGCTGCTGCTCGCGGCCGCACCAGTCTCCACCGCCGTCGCTCAGGGCAATATCCCGACGCCGAGCGATGTGATCGGCATTCCGGTCGGCGCCGATCGCACCCTTGCCGACTGGCCGCAGATCCTGCGCTACTTCGCCACACTCGCGCAGCGATCGCCCAGCGTCAAGCTGGACACGATCGGTCTCACGACGCAGGGCAAGCCGATGATCGTCGCGGCGATCTCGACGCCGGAGAACATCCGGCGCCTCGACGCGATCATGGCAGCGCAGAAGCGGCTCTCCGACCCGCGTCCGCTGAGTCGTGCGGCCGAAGACTCGCTGGTCGCCGCGCAGCCGGTGGTGGTCTGGATCAACTGCAACCTGCACAGCAGCGAGATCGCCTCGAGCCAGATGGCGATGGAGCTCGCCTACGCGCTGGTCACCACCGACTCGCTCCAGCGGTCGCTGAAGAACGTGGTCGTGGCGCTGGTGCCGTCGGCCAACCCCGACGGCATGCAGCTGATCGTGGACTGGTACAAGCAGGGACTCGGCACCCCCTTCGAGGGCGGGCCGATGCCGTGGCTCTACCACGAGTACGTGGGCCACGACAACAACCGCGACTGGTACATGGTCACGCAGAAGGAGACCCGTGCGATCAGCACGGCGCTCTACAGCACGTACCTGCCGCACGTGTTCTACGACGTGCACCAGCAGGGCAGCAACGGCATGCGACTGACGGTGCCGCCGCACATCGATCCGGTCAACCAGAACGTGGATGTGCGCATCGTGCGGGGCATCAACCTCGTGGGACAGCGGATGTCGTGGGCGCTGCAGCAGGCGGGCAAGACGGGTGTGGGTGACGGCATCACCTACGACCTGTGGTGGAATGGTGGTGCCCGCTCCACACCGACGCGGCACAACATGATCGGCCTGCTGACCGAGGCGGCCAGCGTGCGCATCGCGACGCCGATCACGCTCAGGCCGGAGGAGGTGACCGCCAACCGCGGCAGTCTCCGCAACGAGCCGCGCGTGAACTATCCGAGCCCGTGGAAGGGCGGCACCTGGCGCCTGCGCGACATCATGGACTACGAGCTCA
>Ga0105045_10002230_pt1 | contig 16276 bp, 16 predicted proteins | sample MAT02_FD_78089 | JGI IMG/M metagenome (GOLD analysis project Ga0105045, IMG submission 78089) | Freshwater microbial communities from Lake Fryxell liftoff mats and glacier meltwater in Antarctica - MAT-02 (megahit assembly) | ecosystem: Environmental > Aquatic > Freshwater > Ice > Liftoff...
CCCTAACCCGCGGCACCATCGCCGGGGCCGCTCTGGATGTGTTCCAGACCGAACCCCTGCCGCCGGACAGCCCGCTGCGCCAAGCGCCAAACCTTCTGCTCGGTCCGCATGCCGCGTGGTATTCCGATGTGGCGGTGGAACGGCTACAAAGCCTTGTCGCTGATGAAATCACCCGCGCGTTGACGGGCCAGGGGGTGCGGAAACCCATCCCCGGCTCTACCGCCTGAAAGATAGGAAAACAGATGAAACTCCTCCGCTACGGCCCGCGCGGCCAGGAAAAACCCGGTCTTCTGGATGCAGACGGCACGATCCGTGACCTCTCGGGGGTAATCGGTGACGTTGGCGGCGATGTGCTGACCGATCTCGACCGCCTCAAGACCATTCAGCCCGCAACGCTTCCCGTCGTTCCCGGCAACCCGCGCCTTGGCTCTTGCGTCGCGGGCACCGGCAAGTTCATCTGCATCGGCCTTAACTACTCCGACCACGCCGCTGAAACCGGGGCCAAGGTCCCGCCCGAGCCGATCATCTTCATGAAGGCCACCTCCGCCATTTGCGGCCCGAACGACCCGATCCTGATTCCCCGCACCAGCCAGAAAACCGACTGGGAAGTCGAGCTTGGCGTCGTCATCGGCAAACCTGCGAAATACGTGACCGAAGCCGAGGCGCTTGACCACGTCGCCGGCTACTGCGTGATCAACGACGTCTCTGAACGCGCCTTCCAGACCGAACGCTCCGGCCAGTGGACCAAGGGAAAAAGCTGCGACAACTTTGGCCAGACCGGCCCTTGGCTGGTGACCCCGGACGAAGTGGCCGATCCGCAAGACCTCGGCATGTGGCTTACAGTCAATGGCGAAAAGGTCCAGAACGGCTCTACCCGGACAATGGTCTATGGCGTTGCGCACCTTGTCAGCTATCTTTCCCAATTCTTCACCCTGCATCCCGGCGACATCATCTCTACCGGCACGCCGCCCGGTGTCGGCCTTGGCATGAAGCCGCCGCGCTACCTGAAGGCCGGGGATGTGGTGGAGCTTGGGATCGAAGGCCTCGGCCAGCAGAAACAGACCTGCGAGCAGGACTGACATGACCGTCCGCAGCGTAGAAGCCATTCCGGTCGCCTACCCCGAACCGAATGATCATTCGCGGCTGCGGTCGGTTTGCCTTGTCAAGATCACCACCGAAGACGGGGCGGTAGGCTGGGGAGAATGCTGCGCTTACTTCCCCGAAGCCTCCCGCGCCGCCAAGGCTCTGGTGGACGGGCTGGCCGAAATTGTCATCGGCCGCGACGAGTTGCACACCCATGCCATCTGGCTGGCGATGAAGGAGCATAGCTGGTGGTACGGCAACGGCTCTGGCCTTGCCTCCATCGCGATTTCTGGCATCGATATCGCCCTGTGGGACCTTAAAGGGAAAGTCCTGAACCGGTCGCTTCTTGACCTTCTCGGCGGCCCGGCCAATACGAAAATGCCCGCTGTGGCGTCAATCCACGGCACCAAGGCTTCAATTCCCGCGATGGCCGAAGACATTCAGGGCTACCTTGCGGGCGGCCTGCAGGGCGTCAAGATCGGCTTCGGCAAACGCGGCGACGCGCATCTGGGGTTTGACCATAACCGCGATGTGGAATTCGTCCGCACCGTCCGAAAGGCCATCGGCGACAAGCGCCTGATGATCGACCTTGGCATCAAGAACTTCTGGGACGTCCCCACCGCTATCCAGCGCGCCCGGGCGTTTGAAGATTATGGCGTCCACTGGCTTGAAGAGCCGCTCGGCGACCGCGATCCGGAGGGTTACAAGGCCCTGCGCGCCGCAACCTCTCTTCGGATCGGTTACGGTGAGAAGAAATGGAACCACGCCGGCATCCGGGAGATCGTCGAAACCGGGACGGTAGACGTGATCGGTCTTGATCCAGGCCGTATCGAAGGCATCACCGGCTTCCTGAAAGCAGCCGAAATCTGCCACGCCCACCGCAGGCAAGCGAACGCGCACAACTTCTCTACCGCCATTGTCTCGGCCGCAAGCCAGGCACTTTCTTTCGCTTGTCCCGCCTGCAAGGAGCTGGAACTCCAGCCGGTCTACGGCCCCGCGCAAGCCGATCTGGTCGACAGGCCCGTCTGGCACACAGACGGCTGGATCAACCCGCCTCGCGGCCCCGGCCTTGGCATCAAGATCAACGAAGACCTTGTGCAATCGGCAAGGCTGGACAAATGACCCAACTTGACTGGGGCCTTCATGGCAAGATCGCCATCGTCACCGGTGGCGCTGGTGCGATAGGCCGCGCGGTTGCCCGGGGTTTTGCTGAAGCCGGGGCAACGGTTGCGATTGTCGATCAGGATCAGGCAATCTGCGATACGACGGCGCTTTCTCTCGGCCTGGCCCATCGCGGCTATGGTGCCGACCTGCGCCAGATCGCCCAACTTCCCGCCCTTGTAGCTCGGATCGAAGCCGACCTGGGCCTCCCGACCACCCTCGTCAACGTCGCGGGTATCATCCTGCGTACCCCCGACCTGTTCACCGTCACCGAAAAGGATTGGGACGCCCAACACGACATTAACCTCAAGGCGCTGTTTTTCCTGACGCAAGCTTTCGCGAAGCGTCTTGCCGAAACCGGCACTCCCGGCAGCGTGATCAACTATTCCAGCCAAGGCGCGATTTCCGGGGGTTTTGGCGGTTCAGTCGTCTACAACGCGACCAAGGGCGCGATCACCACGATGACCCGCGGCATGGCGCGCAGCTGGGCTCCGCTGAACATCCGCGTCAACAGCGTCGCCCCCGGCCTTGTCGACACGCCCATGCTGCAGACCCCCGGCCAGACCGAAGCCGACCGCGAAGCGATGATCCAGTCGATCCCGATGAAGCGCTTGGGCATGCCCGAGGATCATGTCGGTGCAACCGTCTTCCTTGCCTCCGACATGGCGCGCTACATGACTGGGGCGATGATCAACGTCTCCGGCGGCTTCCTGATGTATTGAAGCTCTTGAACCTTAAGTCAGATTTTGTTTGCTCTTTTTCCAAATATTCCACGGGCAGCGCGAGGGGTGTGAAACCCCTCGCTCCGCCGGTTCAGCCGGGAAATGCCGCCGATCCCCATAGCGCGCGCACCCGCGCATCCCGCCCGCAGGACTCGCGATAGAACTTATAGGCGTTTGCCTGCTTTTTTGGCCCGGCGCGCGTCAGGATGATCCCGGTGCCCTTGTAGTAGTCCTGGTGATAATCTTCGGCGATCCAGAACCGATTTGCCGCCTTTACTGGCGTCACGACCTTCGTTCCCAGAACTGCCTTTGCCTCGGCCACCGCCCGCTCGGCAGTCGCCTTCTGAGCCGCATCAGAGACGAAAATCGCGGTTCTATACGCATTACCCCGGTCACAAAACTGCCCGCCCGCATCGGTCACGTCAACCGACCGCAGAAACTTGGACACCAGCTCGGCATAGGGGATCACCGCGCTGTCGAAGGTGATCTTCACCGCCTCATAGTGCCCGTCATGTTTCTTGTAAGTCGGATTCGCCATATTTCCCCCGGTATAGCCGGACACGACGTCGATCACCCCCGGCACCGGCTCGAAGTCAGATTCCACGCACCAGAAGCAGCCCCCCGCCACCACTGCGGTCTGCACTTCGGCCATCGCCGTCCCGGTCATTCCCAGCCCGAAGGCCATTGCCAGCTTCCACATGATACACTCCTTACTATCTGGCTAGACCCTGCGGCCCTGTCCTGCCTCGGTCCATACACCCTGCCGTGACCTCACGCAGTGGTGATGGTTTCCCTTGGCCTTCCGCCCGCGCCGCCGTAGCCTGCGGCAAACGGAAAGGTCCTGCGATGAACGACCACGTCTCTACCCATCAGGCTGAAGAGGACACCCGGAACGAGTCTATCCTGATCTGGGTGGATGGCGCGCTGAAGCCACGGGCAGAGGCCATGGTCAGCGTCTACGATTCCGGCTTCATGCTGGGCGATGGCGTGTGGGAGGGCATCCGCCTTTACAACAACCGCTGGTCCTTCCTGGATGAACACCTCGACCGGTTGTTCGAGGCGGCCAAGGCGATCGATCTGGATATCGCCCGAACCAGGGATCTGGTGGAATCCGCCGTGTTTGAGACGCAGGCCGCCAACGGCATGACAACCGACGCCCACGCCCGCCTGATGGTCACGCGTGGCGTCAAGACCCGGCCCTTCCAGCACCCGCGCCTGTCGCAGCAGGGGCCGACCATGGTGATCATCATGGAGCACTCTTGCCCCAGGATCCCCCGGCCGATCACCCTTGCCACTGTGCCGCACCTGCGCGGCCTGCCGATGACGCAGGACCCCAAGCTGAACTCGCATTCCAAGCTGAATTGCATCCTCGCCTGTATTGCCGCGCAAAAGGCCGGCGCGGATGAGGCGCTGATGCTGGACCTGCATGGCTTTGTGAACACCACAAACGCCTGCAATTTCTTCATCGTCCGACGGGGAGAAGTCTGGACCTCTACCGGCGACTATTGCATGAACGGGATTACGAGGCAGAAGGTGATCGACGTTTGCCGCGCCAACGACATTCCGGTGCGAGAAAAGAACTTCTCGCTCGTCGACACCTACTCTGCCGATGAGGCGTTCCTCACCGGCACCTTCGGCGCACAAACCCCCGTGGGCGTGATCGATGGCCGCATGATTGGCAACGGGCAGATTGGTCCGATGACCGAACGCCTGCGCGGCCTTTACAAAACGCTGGTAGGGGCCTGACCCATGCAGAAGATCGACCGTTCCCGCCACCTTGCCCGCCGCACCTTCTTGCAGGCCGATGAGTGTGACCTTGCAGATTTCGCCGCCCTTTGCGAAGCGCCCGCCGACAGTGCCGATTTCCCCTTCGCCGCCGAACTGACCAATGGTGTGCTGATCTACGATTGCGCCGCCCTCGCCCCTCGCCTCGCTGATCCCGGTTTCCGCGAAGACCTGATCGCAGAATGGGCCGACGCCTTCGCCAATGGTCCGGGCGTTCTGGTCTTGCAAGGGGCGGAACCCGACCACGCGATGATCGACCACGCCTCCGCCATCTTCCGCGGCCTGATCGACCAGCAAAACAGCGCCGGAACTGGTGGAGGCGACCATTTCGCCAGACCCGGCGCGAATGACCGGCTGTGGAACAGCCTTGAAAAGCACTGTTTGGCCGACCCCGGGAATTTTCTGCGCTACTATGCCAACCCTTTCCTCGCGCTGGTCAGCGAGGCCTGGCTTGGCCCCTTCTACCAGATGACCGCGCAGCTGAACGTGGTGAACCCCGGCGGGGCTGCGCAGTCCCCGCACCGCGACTATCACCTTGGCTTCCAGTCCGCGCAGGCCGTTGCGCGCTATCCGGCACATGTCCACCTGATGTCCCCGATGCTGACGTTGCAAGGCGCCATCGCCCATGTCGATGCGCCCATTGAATCGGGCCCAACGCTTCTGTTGCCCAACAGCCAGAAATACGCCTCTGGCTATCTTGCCACGGCACACCCCGACTTTCAGGCCTACTTCTACGCCCATGCCGTGCAGCTGCCTCTGAAAAAGGGCGACATGCTGTTTTTCTCGCCTGCTCTTTTCCACGCGGCCGGCACCAACCGGTCGGCGGATATCAAGCGGATGGTAAATCTCTTCCAGGTATCCTCTGCCTACGGTCGAGCCATGGAATCGATCAACCGCACGGCCATGGTGAAGGCGCTTTACCCAGCCTTGCTTGCCGCCACGGACCTGTCAGAAGCCCAGATCAGCAACGCCATCGCCGCCACGGCCGAAGGTTACAGCTTTCCCACCAACCTTGACCGCGACCCACCATTGGGCGGCCTCGCTCCCAAGACCCAGGCCACACTTGTGCTTGACGCCCTTTCCGCCCGCTGGACGCCAGACGCTCTGAACGCCGCGCTCGACGCCCAGGCCTCAAAGCGTCAGCCGTGAGACATTCCTCATGAAGATAGCCATGTGGTCTGGCCCGCGGAACCTGTCCACGGCGCTGATGTACGCCTTCGCCGCCCGGGGCGATTGCGCCGTCAGCGATGAACCTTTCTATGCCGCGTATCTTTCCGCTACCGGCATTGGCCACCCAATGGCCGCGGACGTCATCGCCAGCCAGCCTACCGACCCCGTCGTCGTCGCCACCCGCTGTACCGGGGGAAACCCCGAGGGCCAGCCGCACTGGTATCAAAAGCACATGACGCTGCACATGATCCCGACCTTTGACCGGGGCTTCCTTGCGGATCTTACCAACGTCTTCCTCCTCCGCCACCCCGCCCGGGTCATCGCGAGCTATGCCAAAAAACGTGAGGCGCCGACGCTGCACGATATCGGCTTTCTCCAGCAGGCAAGCCTCTTTGACGAGGTGGCGAGCCTTACGGGCACCGCGCCCCCCGTGATTACCGCCGAAAGCATCCGCGCCAATCCTCAGGCGGCGCTTGTGCGGCTTTGCGCCATCGTTGGTGTACCCTTTACCCCGAAGATGTTGCACTGGTGCGCAGGCCCCAAACCATATGACGGCGTCTGGGCGGCGCACTGGTACAATGCCGTTCACCGCTCCACCGGGTTCGAAGACCCCGAGGGCCCGCTTCCCGACCTTCCGGCCGAATATCAGCGTCTGGCCGACCTGGCGCTGCCTGCCCATGATCGACTTGCCGCCTATGCCATTTGACGGAAATCCTCTTATGCGTCTTGCCCTGAGCCTTGCCCTTTCACTGTGCTGCACCCCCGCCCTTGGCGATACGCCGCTGGTCGAGGCTGTCGCCGGGATGGACCTGTTCCCCTGCGACCTCAATTCCTTGTCCTGCACGACACTGACAGTGCCGCTGGACCACCGCGCGAATGACCCGGACAAGACCCTGGACATTACCTATGCGCTGTCCTTCGCCTCGGTCGAAAGCCGGGGCATCCTGTTCTTTTATGTCGGTGGTCCGGGGGGGTCTGGCGTCGCTTCGGCGGACAGTTACCTATCGTCGTTTGACGAAAGCCTGACCGAGTATATCGACATCGTCTTTGTCGATCAGCGCGGGATCGGGCCCGACCACGGCCTGTCCTGCCCGGTGGCGCAGGCGGTTTTTGACATTGCCCCCGTATCGCTGGACGCGCCGGATGCCGCCCTCGCGTTGGCGCGCAGCTATGCGCAGGACTGTGTTGCCGAACTGGGGGCGGACGCGATTTTGCCATTCGTCAACTCGGATCAGGCGATCCGGGATTTCGAGGCCTTCCGACAAGCTATCGGCGCGCCCAAGGTCTGGATGTATGGCGAAAGCTACGGCACGCAGGTCGTGCAAGCTTATGCCACCACCTACCCGAAGGCGGTGCGTGGGGTGATCCTTGACGGGGTTGTCGACCTCAACCTTGGGGCCGAGGGGTTCTATTCCTCATACACTGTCGCCGCTGAACGGATCCTGGCCCGGTTGTTCGAGGCCTGCGCCAGGCTTGCCGACTGCGCCGGCGACATGGGCGGCGATGCGGGAAAGGCTTACGATGACCTTGCCCGCCAGCTTGCCGCTGCCCCTGCGATCGTGGACCTCACGCTTGCAGACGGCACTACCACCCGGCGCCGACTGACCAGCGGCCTTCTGGAGGCGAACGCCTTCTACGCGCTTTACTCTCCCGAAGGGCGCGCGGAATTCCTGCGTGCCCTTGCCGGTGCATCGCGGGGCAATCTGGGGCCGATGCTGCAGCTTGGCTATGCCAACATGTACATCGACCCCGAGACCGAAGCCGGACTGGAGGATCCCGGTTGGTTTGCCGCCGCCTTCTACGCCATCACCTGCACAGATTATGACAGCGGCGCAGGCACCCCAGACGAACGCGCCACCGCGATCCTGAACGAAGCCCGGACCTTTGCGCCCAATGCGCCGCGTCTGCTGCGAGCCTATTACATGGAGCGGCTGGCCTGCGCCTACTGGCCGCATCAGGGCCCCACTACCCGCCCGGAGCCCTATGCCGGAGGCGGCTGGCCGACGCTGGTCCTGAACAGCGACGCCGATCCTATCACCCCGATCAGCATGGCCTTTTCGGTACGGGACAGCGCGCAGAACGCCTATGGCGTTTTCATGAAGGGCGGCCCGCATGTGATCTGGGGACGTGGGTTCGCTTGCCCGGATGCCATTGTGAATGCCCTCTTGTTCAAAGGCACCCTGCCCACCGCGCGCGAACAGCAGTGTGAGCAGGACTTCATCGCCGATTATGCGCCCCTAACCCTCACCGACCCGGCGGACCTTGCCGACCCCCTTGCCGTAGCCCGCGCTTTGGATGTCGAACTTTACCAGATCATTCCGCTGAACACCTGGAGCGGGTCGGACCCGATCACCGTTGGCTGCGACTACGGCGGTACGCTGACCGCAGTTTCTAACTACGATGGCACCGTTTACAGCTTTGCCGACTGCCGCCTCTGGCCTGACCTCGTGATCAGCGGTGAAGGGGTTGAGGTCAACCTGGGCGAAGACCGCGACGGCATCACCCTTACGCTTGCGGTCTCCGGCCTGCACAGCGGCACCATCACTTACCGCTATAGCACGGATACCGAAGCCTGGAGCCTATCTGGCACCTGGGACGGCAAACCCGCAGGCCTGCCGCGTCCATAGCGCCAGCGAAGGGCTAAGGGAGTTATACCTTCGCCACCCGCGCGTTCCGCGTTGCAATCAGGCGCAGGCGCAGGGCGTTCAGCCTGATGAAGCCTTCGGCGTCTTTCTGGTCATAGGCACCCGCGTCCTCTTCGAACGTCACATGCTTTTCCGAATAAAGCGAATGATCCGACCAGCGCGCCACCGTCCGGGCCGATCCCTTGTACAACTTGACCCGCACGGTTCCGGTGACGTGTTCCTGCGTCTTGTCGATCAGTGCCTGCAGCGCCTCACGTTCCGGGCTGAACCAGAAACCGTTGTAGATCAGTTCCGCATAGCGCGGCATGATGCTGTCCTTCAGATGGCCAGCCCCCGCGTCCAGTGTGATCTGCTCGATCCCGCGGTGCGCTTCCAGCAGGATCGTGCCGCCAGGGGTTTCATAAAGCCCGCGCGACTTCATGCCGACAAAGCGGTTTTCCACCAGGTCCAGCAGGCCGACCCCATGCTTGCCGCCGATGTCGTTCAGCTGCGCCAGAATCGTGGCTGGCGAAAGCGCCTCACCGTTGATCGACACTGCATCGCCCTTCTCGAACCCGATCTCGACATAGTCGGCCACATCCGGGGCCTGCTCGACTGGGGTCACGCGCTGATAAACAAATTCCGGCGCTTCCTCGGCCGGGTTTTCCAGCACTTTCCCTTCGGATGAGGTGTGCAGCAGGTTCGCATCGACCGAGAACGGCGCCTCGCCCCGCTTGTCCCTGGCAATCGGGATCTGGTTCGCCTCGGCAAACTCCAGCAGCTTGGTGCGTGAGGTCAGGTCCCACAGACGCCACGGCGCAATCACCCGGATGCCTGGGTCCAAGGCCGCCGCCGAAAGCTCGAACCGCACCTGATCGTTGCCCTTGCCGGTTGCCCCATGCGCCACCGCATCCGCGCCCGTCTCATGCGCGATCCGCACCAGATGCTGGCTGATCAGCGGGCGGGCGATGGAGGTGCCCAATAGATAAAGTCCCTCGTACAGCGCATTTGCCCGGAACATCGGGAACACGAAATCCTTCACGAACTCTTCGCGCACATCGACGATGTGGATGTTTTCCGGCGCGATTCCCATCAACAGGGCCTTCTGCCGCGCAGGCTCCAGCTCCTCGCCCTGACCCAGATCGGCGGTGAAGGTCACCACCTCGCAGCCATATTCGGTTTGCAGCCATTTCAGGATGATTGAGGTATCAAGCCCGCCCGAGTACGCAAGGACGACTTTTTTCGGCTTCTGCATGGCAACGGCTCCGGCGAGGTTTTGCCCGCGATTAAAGGGAAACCAACGCAAGGGCAAGGATTGCCCCGTACCGGATACAATCTGAAGGGGACTATGGCCCGCATAATGGCCGACACACCGGCCGGGCCAATAGCCCAGACGGGGGCCGAGACGGGGCGTTGGGGCGCGGCGTTGGGGCGGTCGACCAAGGCAGGCCGCCCCGGATGGGTCATTCCAGAACCGGCTCTTCTCCGGGAAGTAGCACGGCGGTTTCGTCTTCTGGCACAGGCTCGGCAAGCGCCGCACCGATCTCGGCCTGATAGGGCGCAAGCTTTTCACGCAGCGCAACCAGAAGCGCCTGCAGATCGCCATCCTTGTTCCACGCGTCGCCAATCGCCAGTTCGGCACCGGCGACGTCAAGCGCGGTGGCTTCTGCGGCTTCCTCGGCGGCAAGAATATCTTCCTGCAGAGGCTTCGTTTCAGCCAGCGCCAGCCCGTCATCGGTGGTTCCACCAAGGGACTCGATCATGGTGTCGAGATCTCCCGCGAAGGCAAGCTGATCGTCGGTAAGCGTGCCGTCCTTCTTGGCCAGAAGATAGTCCTCGACCGAGGCGAAGCCGGCCTCGGTCACGGCTGCATCAAGGCTATCGAAACTGTCGGCCAGTTCCTGCAGTTCGGCCGCGCTTGCAGCGGCTGCCAATGAACCAGCATCCGCGATTGCGAGGCCAGCCAAAAGGCCAACGGGTCCCTTGGTGATCTGGCCATTACGGATATGGGCGAGCACCGCGTTGATATTGGCGTTCATCGCTCCGTTCATCTTGCCCAGCTCATTGGGGCGAAGTGCCCCTTCCTCTGCAACCGGCTTGCCTTTGGCTTTGGTGACCACGGCCTTCTTGGCGGCTTCTCCGGCCTTTGCTGATATCGCGGCTTTGGTCTCTGCTTTGCCGCCGCCCTTTCCTTCCGACTTTCCTTCGGACTTTCCGCCGCCACCACCGCCACCGCCCTTTTCACCCTTGGCGTAGGCGGCCCCGCTGTCATGTGTGCCGAAGATTGGCATGGCTGGCGACAGGGTCAGAAGCGAAACAGCAAGAACCGCTGTCAAATGTTTCAGATGCATCAGGCGTCCTCCCGGCATATTGAGTGAATGATATTGGTTGTTCGAAGGCAGCGTCCAATTGTGGCGAAACTTGGGCCATGCCCATAAACCCAAGGTGTAAAGTCGGTATGTTAGCATTTATACAGGCGGTGAAACAGACTGCCGCTGCCCTGCGCGCGCTGTTTCCCGAAACGCCCTTGCAGCGCAATGACCATCTGTCCGCCCGCTACAAAGCCGAGATCTGGCTGAAGCGCGAGGACCTGTCGCCGGTCCGCAGCTACAAGCTGCGCGGCGCGTTCAACGCCATGCGCAAGGTTCGCAGCCTGAATCCCGCACAGCAGGACTTCGTCTGCGCCAGTGCGGGAAACCATGCACAGGGCGTGGCCTATGCCTGCCGCCACTTTGGCGTGCAAGGCACCATCTTCATGCCGGTGACGACACCGCAGCAGAAAATCGACAAGACCCGCGTCTTCGGCGGCGATCGGGTAAAGATTGAACTGACAGGTGACTATTTCGACCAGACCCTTGCCGCCGCGCAGGCCTTTTGCACCGAAAAGGCTGCGCATTTCCTGTCGCCCTTCGACGACCCGGACGTGATCGAAGGTCAGGCCACCGTCGCTTCAGAGATGCTGGAGCAGTTGGGCCACGCGCCGGACCTTGTCATCCTGCCGGTGGGGGGCGGCGGGCTTGCCGCGGGCGTTACGGGCTATCTGCGCGACGTGGCGCCGGGTGTAGAGTACCGCTTTGTCGAACCCCTTGGCGGGGCCAGCCTGATGGCCGCGCTGCGCGAAGGCGCGCCGGTCAAGTTGCCCCGAATAAACAGCTTTGTTGATGGCGCGGCGGTGGCGCGTCTGGGGGACAACACCTTCCGCATGCTGGATTGGGTGCGGCCCGATCAGGTGCTTCTGGCCCCCGAAGACCGCATCTGCGTGACGATGCTGGAGATGCTGAACGTCGAAGGCATCGTTCTGGAGCCGGCGGGGGCGCTTTCGGTGGATGTGTTGCCCGAGCTAGCCGATCTGATCCGGGGCAAGACGGTGGTCTGCGTCACCTCGGGCGGGAACTTCGATTTCGAGCGGCTGCCGGAGGTGAAGGAACGCGCGCAGCGATATTCGGGTCTGAAGAAGTATTTCATCCTGCGCATGCCGCAGAGACCGGGTGCCCTGCGCGAATTTCTGAACATGCTTGGCCCGGATGATGACATCACCCGCTTTGAGTATTTGAAAAAGTCGGCACGGAACTTCGGGTCGGTCCTGATAGGGATCGAGACCAGGAACGCAGACGGATTTCGCGGCTTCACCGAACGGATGGACGCGGCAGGCCTTGCCTTCCGCGACATCACGGCGGATGAGGCGCTGTCGGAATTCCTGATCTGATGCAGGCAAACCCCGCGCGTCAGGCTGCCGCTTCGACTGCCAGCCGTTGCAACAGCATCGCGCGAGAGCCGTGGTAGACAGCGGCCACCCTGCGCACGTCCACCAGCGCGCCATAGCCAGCGGCGGCTTTGCGTTCGCCGTCCTGGCAGATCGCCGCAAGATCGGCGAGGCCCAGGTTCAGCGCGCTGCCCTTCAGAAAGTGCAACTTCCCCTCAACCTCATCCGCGGCAAGCCCGGCGACGAGTGTTCGCACGGCCTGATCCGCTTCATCCAGGAACATGTCGGCCACCTCGGCAAAGCCATCAAGGCCGATTTCCGAGCGTAATTCGTCAACCCGTTTCCAGTCAATCATGGCATCTTTTCCCCAAATCCACACACTTGCCCCAGTCTTTTCCGGCTGCGTTAACATTTGATGGTCCAGAACTGGGCAAGCCCAAGGCAAGCGCGCGCAATTTTAGGTTTCATCAAGTGTTAATCGGCGCGCGGCACGGTCAACCCGGAAAAGCCGGAGGGACCGGACGTGCTTGGCAATGGAAGGTTAGAAACGCAGCTTGTGCCGGGGCCTGACCGGCCCCGCCATGTGCTTGTCGTCGATGACAGCCGGGCGCAGCGGCATGTCCTGTCCATGCAGTTGCGGCGCTGGGGATATGAGGTCACGGAATGCGAAGCGGCCCACGCCGCGCTTGCCGTCTGTGCGGTGGCAGAGATCGACATCGTCATCAGCGACTGGATGATGCCCGGGATGACCGGGCTGGAGTTCTGTCGCAGGTTCAGAGGCTTGCGACGCGAAAGCTATGGCTACTTCGTTCTGCTGACTTCCAAATCCGAAAAGACCGAAATCGCCGATGGGCTGGAGGCAGGGGCCGATGACTTCCTGACCAAGCCGGTGTCCAGCAACGAGTTGCGCGCGCGGTTGCGGGCGGGCGAACGGATGCTGGCCATGCAGGCCGAAGTTCTGGCCAAAAACAAGGTGATCGTCAGCACGCTGCTTGAACTGCAAAAGCTCTATGATTCGCTGGACCGCGACCTGATCGAGGCGCGCAAGCTGCAACAGACCCTGATCCGCGACCGCGTGCGCGACTACGGCTGGGCGCAGGCGTCGCTGCTGCTGCGCAACTCGGGTCGGGTCGGGGGCGATCTGGTCGGGAGCTTTCGGGTCGATGACCACCGGGTTGCGATCTACGCGATCGACGTTTCCGGCCATGGTGTAGCTTCGGCGATGATGACGGCGCGGCTGGCGGGGTTCCTGACCGGATCTTCGCCCGAACAGAACCTTGCCTACGGCCGGGGGTCTGACGGAGAGCAGGCTCTTCTGCCGCCCGAGGCGGTGGCCGAACGGTTCAACCGGCTGATGCTGGAAGAGATTCAGGTCGATCAGTATTTCACCATGGTATTCGCGGTGGTTGACCGGGGAACAGGCATTCTCAGTCTGGTGCAAGCCGGGCATCCGCACCCGATGTTGATCCGCCCTTCGGGCCTGGTGGTGCGGCTTGGTCATGGCGGCTTGCCGGTAGGCCTGATCCCGGATGCCACCTACGAACGGCTTGATGTTGCGATCAGGCCGGGCGACAGGTTGGTTCTGGTTTCTGACGGGCTTACCGAATGCCCGCTGCCCGACGGCACGGATTTCGGGGAAGACCGGCTGAAACAAAGCCTGCTCCGGTCGGCCCACCTGTCAGGCGCTGAACTGCTGGAGGCGCTGGTCTGGGATCTGACCACCCAGTCCGGCAGTGATTCGTTTCCCGATGATGTCTCAGCCGTCATTCTTGACCTTCTGGTGAAGGAGTGATGCCAGAATCGCCCGATCCCCCGGATTGCCCAACCTCTGCAGTGCGTCGTCCACCGGCAGCCAGACGGCGCTATGCCCAGACTCGGACGGCGGGCCAAGGCGCAAAACCGGGCGGGCAAGGTACACCGCACATACCTTTTCCGCCCAAAAACCATATTCCGGCATGAAGGTGAACCGCCGGAACGCCCCCAACCGACGCGTCACCGCAATCTTCCAGCCCGTCTCTTCAAACACTTCGCGATGCAATGCCGGGATCGGATGCTCCCCCCGGTCAATCCCGCCACCGGGCAGTTGGAACTCGGGTACCGGCTCGGCCTGATGGGTCGCGAGGATGTGGTCGCCTTGCAGCAGGATCGCATAAACTCCCGGCCTGCGGGTATAGCGCCTCCCGGTTTCGGCTGGTTCGCCATAGCGTCGGATCATCGTGCCCCCTTGGACCTCCGGTTGATGTGACTATATAGCCGCGATATGCCAAGACTGGCAGCATCAGGAATATCCCATGACCATTGGTTCGCGAATCGCTTGGGACGATACCGTCCTGCCGTTTCAGCTTGACGCTTCGGGCATCCGTGGCCGCGTCGCGCGGCTGGACGGTGTACTCGATCAGATTCTTGGCCAACACACCTATCCCCCGGTGATCGAGGCGCTGGTCGCTGAAACCGCACTTCTTACCGCGCTGATCGGTCAGGCCGTCAAACTGCGCTGGAAGCTGTCGCTGCAGGTGCGCGGCAAAGGGGCGGCCAGGCTGATCGCCACCGATTACTATGGCCCAACCGCCGAGGGCGAGCCCGCGCGTATCCGCGCTTATGCCAGTTATGACGCCGAACGGTTGGAGGAAACTGACAACCCGTTCAGCCAGATCGGCGAAGGCTACTTCGCCGTCATGCTGGACCAAGGCGAAGGCATGGTACCTTATCAAGGCTTCACGCCCATAGCCGGAGGCTCACTTTCCGCCTGTGCAGAGACGTATTTTGCCCAGTCGGAACAGATTCCAACCCGGTTTTCGGTGGCATTTGGGCGCATCACCGAACCTGGCCGTCCAGCACATTGGCGGGCGGGCGGCATGATGTTGCAGCACATGCCCGCCGTTGGCGGCGTGGCGGCCGATCAGGGCAGCGGTGAAGGTGGTCTGCTGACCCACGCCGACATTCTTGGCGGCGCGGATTCGGAAAACTGGACGCGGGCGAACCTCCTTCTCGATACGGTGGAGGCGTTGGAGATGATCGGCCCTACGATAGAACCAACCAACTTGCTGGTTCGACTGTTCCACGAAGAAGGGCCGCGGGTGTTCGATCCGCAGCCTGTGCACTTTGGCTGTTCCTGTTCGGAGGAGAAGGTTCGCAACACCATGTCGATCTACAGCCAGAAAGACATCTCACGCATGACCACCGACGCGGGCATCGTTACCGCCGATTGCCAGTTCTGTGGCGCGCACTACGAGTTGGACCCAATGACCCTCGGGTTTGAAGGTACTTACGCCAAAAGCTCGAAAACCGAATGACAGATCCGGTGACGGCAGGCTTGCAGCTTGCGCTGTCCTGTCCCGCCGGGCCGTCGTCGGACTTTGACTTGAACCCCGGGACCAGTTCGCGGGGCAAGGCCTTGCGTCCCGCTGCCGTGCTGGTTCTGGTCTGGTTGCGGCCCGAAGGGGCCACGCTGATTCTGACCAAGCGATCTTCGCATCTGAAGCACCATCCTGGCCAGATCGCCTTTCCGGGCGGAAAGGTCGATGACACCGACGCGGGGCCAAAAGCGGCCGCGCTGCGCGAAACTCATGAAGAGATTGGACTTCCGCCAGACCGGGTGACCATTCTTGGTGCACTGCCCATGCATGAAACCGTCACGGGCTTCGCGATCACGCCGATCGTCGGGCTGATCCGGGGCGGGTTTGACCCGATGCCAGAGGCCGGGGAGGTGGATGAGGTGTTTATCGTGCCCCTGTCACATGTTCTTGATCCCAAACAGTTTTCAATCCAGCAAAGACGATGGATGGGGGAACTGCGGCGCTACTACGCCGTGCCTTACGGCCCCCACTACATCTGGGGCGCCACCGCGCGTATCCTGCGGGGGTTGGCGGATAGGGTGCAGGAATGAAGGTTTCGGGCAACTGGCTGGGTCATCCGGGAACGCAGGCCCTTTGTTCCGTGCTGGAAGGTGCCGGCTATCGCGCACTGTTCGTCGGCGGATGTGTGCGCAACTCGCTTTTGGGTGAGCCAGTGGCCGATGTCGATCTGGC
>Ga0105045_10002232_pt1 | contig 16274 bp, 9 predicted proteins | sample MAT02_FD_78089 | JGI IMG/M metagenome (GOLD analysis project Ga0105045, IMG submission 78089) | Freshwater microbial communities from Lake Fryxell liftoff mats and glacier meltwater in Antarctica - MAT-02 (megahit assembly) | ecosystem: Environmental > Aquatic > Freshwater > Ice > Liftoff...
TAAACTAACATCAGCAGGATTAACTGGATTTCCGTTTAGGGTATCGTTTGTAAACACATTTACAACACCATTTTGACCCGAAGCTCCATTTATTGGACCAGCGTTGTCATTTACGGCATTGATTGGTCGACAAGCAGATATAGTAAATGCAAAAAAGCATCCTTCCGCGTTGAATGGTACAGCAAAATAAGTAGTGGTTATACCTGCTACAATTGGGAAATTTGTTATTGGAGTAGCTCCAACTGGTACTGGATAAGCAGCATAAAACAAAGATCCTGGAGGAAAAGCAGAAGCCAATTGAGCGGCTGAAATACTTGTTTCTCCATTACAATAGTAAAAATTTTGTACTGAAGGAACATTGGCACAGTTTTGTGCCACAAAGCTGCCAGCAACAATATTCACTGTGATGGGTTGATAAATTGGTTCCCCTTGACAAGCTCCGGTACTATTATAACCTAAGATTAATGGTCTATCTCTAAACGGAATACCAGTGATAGCACCGGTTCCATAAGTCATTCCGTTTACCAATATATTATTTGCACAATTTGGATTAGATAAGATTGCACAATTATCGGTTGCTCTTAATTTAAATCGCAAGGAAGCAAGCAAAGTTTGTGGATCGGCTGGTAAAGGTAATGTTCCAAAATCCCAGACAATTGAACCAGTTGCTCCAAGATTAGCATCAAAAAACAAGTTATTAGGAGTTGGGTTTGGTGAAAATAAGATAGAACTAGATAAACTTCCAGGTACAAAAGTAGAAGTGTATGGAATAGGAATAATTAATTTGTAAGCATTAACTGCTTCTGTTCCTAAATTTTTTATATCAACACCAAATTCAATTTCTTGACCCGGTTGAGCATTGTACGGACCTGAAGGCGAAACTGGGTTTCCAGCAATATTTTGCACAGATAATAATCCCTCAATTTCAGGAATATAGGCGTCAACAGACATTGTGATGTTATAAATCACATAAGTATCTTGCGTCGTCCCATATCTAAAACGAGTAGAAGTTTGATTGTTTGTAACAACAGAATTCCCCGTATTAGGAATGTTAAACATACTGATATCTAAACCAGTGTTATTTAAAAGATTTGGATTTCTTGTATTTCCCCCAGTAAAAATAGAGGAATTAAAGAAATTATTTGTTCCATTAGCACCATGGTTTAAAGTAACCCAATTGCTATTAGTATAATTTCTAATTTGAAAGAAATCGCCAGAAATATTCCGATCTCCTTCTCCGGCCATCATTCCTAATTTCATGTTGATAGGGCCAGCTTGAGCTGTATTAAATCCTGAAACTGGAATTTCGAAATCGGCTGTAACACCTCCCGCAACATACGAATGCCCGTCAAAAACAGTAACATCTCGCCATTTCATTTTATCATTTTCATAGACAACAACTAATCCCCAGCCACCATAGTAACCCGTTGAGCCGCCATTTCCTTCAACTAAAGCAATATCAGCTAGAGTATAACTTCCTATTCCATTGTTTTTTACATAATCGGTTACTTCAATGTAACCTGAATACATAAATCCATCGCCACCCGTTGGATAATAAATATCTGAATCTTGTGCCGTTAACGTAGTATAGTTGGCTGCATTGGGGCCTTTAATCGATACTTTTCGCTTATCAAAGGTTTTTGAAACAGTTGTTCCGCCTATTAGTTTATTTACAGTAAAAATGGTTGGACTATCCGCACCATTCGAAGCTCTACCAGTCCAGTAAAGTCCAGCATAAATTATATTGGAACAAGCTGGGTTCGCTCCGTTTTCGGTAGATAACACTAAGTTTGCAGAAGACGAATTCCAAGTGTTCGAATCACTATCAACGTCAACATAGCGCATGATGTTGTTGTTGCCGCTATTATCGCCATAATTTTCTAGCGTAAGGTTTGTGTTACCAAGCATGGTAAAGTCACCTTTAACATTATAAATGGTTTTGCCAGGTGAAAAAACAGAGGTTCTTTGCGTAAAAGGAACTCTTACCTGAGCAGAAGCCACAAACAAATTACCGATTAGTACAAATAATAGTACTAAAACGTAATTTGACTTTAGATTTAAATTTAAGTATATATTCTTCATGATTTAATCATTAATTAGATTAATTTATTTTTGTATTAAGAAGGTCTTTCGACACTATACAAAAGAACAAAAGTTGGTTTATCTCCTTTAATCATAGGTTCTAGCATATCAGATGTACAATCAAATTGCACATTTAAATGAAAAACTTTTAAGGAAACGAATCGAGAAAAATCACTTAAGGATATAAATGATCGAAGTTCGTCTTTCGACTTAATTGTAATGGTTACAATTTCAATCTTACTAACATCAATTTTCATGGTTTTAAGCAAACCAATTGATTCGATATCCGTAAATAGTGCAATAGGCAATTCTCCATACGAATTGATTCGCCCATCAGTAAGATAAACGGACGGGTGTAAGTCCTTGATTAAGGATTTAATTTTACTTACGTCGGTGTTTCTTGCAGCAGAAGTAATTTGATCTTTTAAATACTTGTCTGATTTCTCAATTTTCACATTTTGCGAAAATCCAAAAACAGGTAAAATAAAAAGAAGAAGTACTTTTATTCTTGCCGAGTGCATTAGACTCTTTAAGAACTGGGATAGAAAATCCCGTTTTTGAAGGTTGGTTTCTTTTGACTGAAAAGAAACAGCTGGGTCTTTTTTCATAATTAAATAATTTGGTTGAATTGGGTTTTGTTAATTTTTTACCTTTTACAGGCTATCTAAATAACGGGAGCTAAACTAAATACAAATTTGTCTTTTTGCTTATTTTTCCCGTAACTAACCAAAATACTCGATAAATGACACTGCACCGTGTAGTTCATAGATTATTTTGACATTAAATAGCTACTGCATTTTCATTGTTAATTTGATTTTTGACATATTTAAGCGTTAAATAATTCTTAAATACTTGACGAATGTAAATAGTATGAATGAGAAAAAAAAATATTTTATCGATAAAATGTGTTTTTTTAACGATTAAGTGTGTTAAATAGATTTTATTGTAAGAAAAGTAGTAATATAAAGATTGTTAAAAACATGTTTATAAGTTTTTTTTAAGCGATAAATAATGGTAAAAAGCAGAAGTATTGGCTCAAATTGTAGGTAAATAGCATTTAAATGTTAAATAAATATTTTCTTCTCCTCCATTTTAAATATTATACTTAAATTGTAGATTATTTGTATAATATGAAAAATCTAATTTTAATCAGACATGCCAAATCGAGTTGGGATGCTCCAATCGACGATAAACAACGATTTTTATCCAATCGTGGCGTAAAAGACGCCCATTTAATCTCGCAACATATTCAGTCGTTAATTCCAAAAACAAATCTTATTTGGAGCAGTGATGCAAAAAGAGCTGCTGAAACGGCCACTATTTTTGCCCAAAATTTAAATTGGCCTTTGGAAAGTATCATTTTTAAAGATGAATTATACACCTTCGACTGTGCAAAACTCGAAAATGTAATAAAAGCGTGTGCCGATGATTATGAAAATGTTATTCTTTTCGGACATAATGAGGCTATCACAGAATTTGTTAATAAATTTGGAGACGTTTTTATCAATAATGTGCCAACCACCGGATTTGTTTCCATTTCTTTTCCTGAAGACAGTTGGTCTAAAATTAAAAACGGTAAAACAAAAAAAATACTTTTCCCAAGCCAGTTAAAAAATGATTAAAGCCATAGCATACCGATATATTGATAGAGAAAAAAGTTGGTTGTGTTTTAATGCTCGCGTTCTCCAAGAAGCAGCTGACCCAACAGTTCCTTTATTAGATAGACTACGTTTCTTAGGAATTTTCTCTAATAATCTTGACGAATTTTTTAGAGTTCGATTTGCTGCAATCAGAAGACTTACACTTTCTGGCGAAACAGGAGCGAAAATATTAGGCGGAATTTCTGCTCAACAACTCTTGAAAGACATTACCAATATAGTCATCAAACAACAATCAGAAAGTTTGCGAATTTTGAGTGGCATCGAAAAAGAATTAGAGAAGGAAGGTGTTTTTATTATTAACGAAAAAGATATTTCGAAAGAACAAAAAGGCTATATTCACGATTTTTTTATTCAAAAAGTCAGTCCCGCATTAGTAACTATTATTTTGAATGACTTAGCAGAATTTCCGTTATTAAGAGATACTTCCGGCTATTTGGCAGTAAAACTAGTAATGAAAAGCGAATCGGAAACAGAAAAAAGTTCATTTCTTGGTTTCAAAAAACCAAAAAAAGACGTTCGGTATGCCGTCATTGAAATTCCCAAAACTATCAACCGATTTGTCGTGCTTCCATCCAATGGTAATAAACAATACATTATTCTTTTAGACGATGTGATTCGCTATAACTTACATAGTATTTTTAATATTTTTGAGTATGAAAGCATTTCTGCTCACATGATTAAGATTACCCGCGATGCGCAATTGGAATTTGATAGCGATATTAGTAAAAGTTTTGCCGAAAAAATTTCTGAAAGCGTTCGTGATAGACGAATTGGCGAACCCGTTCGGTTTGTTTATGATCAATCGATAGATAAAGATACCTTGAAATTCTTCCTCGATAAAATGAGTATTGAAGCGACCGATAGTATTATTCCTGGCGGACGATATCACAATCGTCGCGATTATATGGATTTTCCAAATCTAGGAAGATTCGATTTATTATACCAACCTAAAACACCGCTACCCGTTGACGGACTTGGTTTAGAAGGAAGTATTTTACAGAAAATTGCCGTTCAAGATTATTTGGTTAACGCCCCGTATCAAACGTTTGCTTATCTCATTAAATTCTTGCGCGAAGCAGCTCTTGACCCAAAAGTGGTGAGTATTAAAATCACACTATATCGCTTAGCAAAAAATTCACAAATTATTAGTTCCTTAATAAATGCCGCTAAAAATGGTAAAAAAGTAACGGTTCAAATTGAATTGCAAGCTCGTTTTGATGAAGCCAGCAATATTTCCTATGCAGAACAAATGCAAACCGAAGGAATCAATTTGATTTTTGGCGTAAAAGGACTAAAAGTGCATAGTAAAATTTGCATCGTTGAACGCATGGAAGATAAAAAAGTGCGTCGATACGGATTCGTTTCCACCGGAAATTTTAATGAATCTACCGCAAAAGTTTATACAGATGTCACTTTATTTACTAGCCATCAACAAATTTTAAAAGATGCCGATAAAGTTTTTGATTTTTTCGAAGTCAATTACCGCGTGCACCGTTACAAACATTTAATTATTTCGCCACATTATACCCGGAATAAATTTTATAAATTGATCGACCGAGAAATAATGCATGCCCTTTCGGGGAAAGAAACGTATATTAAGTTAAAAATGAATAGTTTATCCGACATACGTATGATTGATAAATTATATGATGCAAGTCGAGCTGGTGTCAAAATTCAATTAATTATTCGTGGCATTTGTTGTTTGATTCCGCAAGTTAAAGGAATGAGCGAAAATATTGAAGCCATTAGTATAGTCGATAATTTTCTTGAACATTCGAGGGTCTTTATTTTTGGAAACAATAACAAACCGGAAGTCTATATTTCGTCTGCCGATTTCATGACTCGAAATATTGATGCCCGTGTAGAGGTTACTTGTCCTATTTATGATGAAAACATTAAATTAGAATTAATAGAAAGTTTTAATGTGGGATGGAAAGGAAATGTAAAAGCCCGTTTACATTCAGAAAAATTAGATAATAAATACCGAGCCCGCAATGAAAAAGAACGGGTGTTTAGAGCCCAAATTGAAACCTATAACTATTACCGAAATCAGTTAGAAGTACTAGCCGAAGAATTATAAAAAAAGCCAAAATGATTAGTATTAAATGCTATGCAGCCATTGACATTGGTTCCAACGCCATGCGATTGTTGATTTCAAATATTGTGGAACAAGAAGGAAAAGAACCGCAATTTAATAAAAGTTCTCTGGTTCGAGTCCCGATTCGTTTGGGTGAAGATGTTTTTACCGTGGGCGAAATTTCAGAGGAAAACATTAGTCGAATGGTTAATGCTATGAAAGCCTTTAAATTGTTGATGAACATTCATAAAGTAGAACGTTATAAAGCGTGTGCTACATCCGCAATGCGAGAAGCCGAAAACAGTTCTGAAATTGTAGAACTCATCGAAAACGAAACAGCTATTCATATTGATATTATTGATGGTCGAAGAGAAGCTGCTATCATTGCCTCATCCGACTTAAAAGAATATATTTCTACCGATAAAACCTATTTATATGTTGATGTTGGTGGTGGAAGTACCGAATTTTCATTGTTTGATAACGGAAAAATCGTGGCTTCAAAATCGTTTAAAAACGGAACCGTTCGGATGTTGCACAATATGGTCAATGAAGCGGTTTGGTGCGAAATTGAAAGATGGATTAAAATACAAGTCGAACCTTATGACAGCATAACGATGATAGGCTCTGGTGGAAACATCAATAAATTGTTTAAAATGACGGGTAAAATGCAAGATAAGCCGTTGTCGTTTTTAAATTTAAATGCATTGTATACGATGTTAAATAATATGACCTATGAACAACGTATTGCTCAATTAGCCTTAAATCCCGATCGTGCGGACGTAATTATTCCCGCAACTAAAATTTATTTGAATGCCATGAAGTGGAGTGGAGCCCGTCATTTATATGTGCCTAAAATCGGGCTTTCAGATGGAATTGTGAAAGCAATGTATTACGGAAAGATTTAAACATCCAAATCAAATATTTTTCGTAACAACTCTAAATTCGGATTTATTTCATTCATCCTATTGAATTTGTCTTGGGGTGTAAAAGCACGTTTGTTTTCCATTTTTTCATTCACAATCAATTCAATTTCAATGTCGTGATTGTGCAACTTGCCACGCAAATAGCCTAAAATTTCATTTTTAGTGCGTTCAAATTCTAATTTCGTTCCTTCATTAGGGAGTTCATGCGTAATTTTTGTTCCTTCCAGCTTCGGGTCGTTCATTAACATGAGCGAATGTATAATCATTTGCCCTTTTTCTTCTAGCCGTACTGCAAATTTATTCCATTGCAGCAACATATCGGTTTCTGTAAACGGTTCTGTGGAATATTGAATCGTCTCACGAACAACTAACATTTGTGCTTCGGCTAATTCCTTTTTTTGTTTGATACTGGCCAAAGAAAAAGCAGATACTTTGGGCGTATTTAATGTTGTCGTGGACATTGGAGGAGCAACGGGAGCACTTTTTACTTCGACTTCTTTAGTAGTTTCTTTCGACTCCTGTTTTGTAGGTAAAATTTCAATAGAAACATTCGGCACATCAATCGCACCAAGTTTTCCTAATAAATGAAAAGGTGGAATTATATAGCCGTTAACTTTTTTTTTTCTCCATCAAAAGTGATAGAGGCCAATTGCATCAAACAAAGTTCAATGAGTAAACGTTGATTTTGACTGCTTTTATATTTTAAATCGGTATCGTTAGCGAGATTAATGGCACTCAATAAAAAGTCTTGTGAACATTTTTGAGCTTGCACGCCATATAATTTTTGGGCTTGTTCACCAACTTCCAACAAGGTTAGCGTTGCTGGATTTTTGCAAACCATCAAATCTCTAAAATGAGAAGCTAAGCCTTGTATAAAGTGATGCGGCTCAAATCCTCTCGCTAAAATATCATTAAATGACAGTAATAAATCTGGAATATTATTTTCTAAAATTAAATCGGTTACCGAAATATAGGTTTCATAATCAAGTACATTCAGGTTCTCAGTTACCGCTTGTCGCGTTAAATTATTTCCGCAATACGAAACAACACGATCAAAAATGGATAATGCATCTCGCATTGCACCGTCTGCTTTTTGAGCAATAATATGCAAGGCGTCATCTTCAAATTGAACACCTTGATTTTCGGCTACATAAGCCAAATGTTCTTTCGCATCTTTAATCGTAATTCGTTTAAAGTCAAAAATTTGACATCGCGAAAGTATGGTCGGAATAATTTTGTGTTTTTCGGTCGTTGCCAAAATAAAAATGGCATGTTTTGGTGGTTCTTCTAGTGTTTTCAAAAAAGCATTAAAAGCACTAGACGATAACATGTGCACCTCGTCAATAATATAGACCTTATATTGTCCCGTTTGAGGTGGAATTCGAACTTGGTCTATCAAATTCCGAATATCATCTACCGAATTGTTAGAAGCTGCATCTAATTCAAATACATTAAATGTGAAATCTTCATTTGGATCATCATAACCAGGTTGGTTAATTTTACGAGCCAAAATTCGTGCACACGTTGTTTTTCCAACGCCACGAGGACCAGTAAAAAGCAAAGCTTGAGCTAAATGATTGCTTTCAATCGCATTAAGCAAGGTGTTGGTGATAGCCTGCTGACCCACTACGTCAATAAACGTTTGCGGTCTGTATTTTCTAGCCGATACAACAAATTGTTCCATATAAAAACTTTGGATGACAAATATAAAATATAATCTTCGATTGACAAGTATTTAGTTGACAGTTTTCAGTCGCAGTTTACAGTCGCAGTTTTCAGTTGCATTTTTCAGTTGCATTTTTCAGTTGCATTTTTCAGTCGCAGTTTACAGTCGCAGTTTTGAGTCGCAGTTTTCAGTCAGAGTTTACAGTCGCATTTTACAGTCACATTTTACAGTCACAGTTTTCAATCACTTCTTCTGAAAACTCATTGTAGAAAGTGGAAACTGCGACTGAAAACTGAAAACTGCGACTGGGTACTGAAAACTTCAAACTCCAAACTAACTACTAAACACTAATGTTTTAGCAAAATGTTTTTTGTGTAAAAATAATGCATACCTTTGCACCCTGAAAAAAATACAGATGGAATCAATTAGAAACATTGCAATTATTGCCCACGTTGACCACGGTAAAACAACATTGGTTGACAAAATTATGTATCACTGTCACCTTTTTCGTGAAAACGAGAATGCTGGGGATTTGATATTAGACAACAACGATTTAGAGCGTGAACGTGGCATTACGATTACTTCTAAAAATGTTTCTGTAGTTTATAAAGGTACAAAAATTAATATTATTGATACGCCGGGTCACGCGGATTTTGGTGGAGAAGTGGAACGTGTTTTAAACATGGCCGACGGTGTTTGTTTGTTAGTGGATGCTTTTGAAGGGCCAATGCCTCAAACGCGTTTTGTATTGCAAAAAGCAATTGATTTAAAATTAAAACCTTGCGTCGTAATCAATAAAGTAGATAAAGAAAACTGTACGCCAGAAGAAGTACACGAAAAAGTTTTCGATTTAATGTTCGAATTAGGTGCAGAAGAATGGCAATTAGATTTTCCAACTGTTTATGGCTCAGCTAAAAACAACTGGATGTCTGATCATTGGGAAAATATAACTAACAATGTTGAAGCATTATTAGATATGGTTATTGAACATGTACCTGCTCCTAAAGTTTCTGAAGGAACGCCGCAAATGTTGATTACCTCTTTAGATTTCTCTGCTTTTACAGGACGTATCGCTATCGGTCGTCTTGAAAGAGGTGTGTTAAGAGAAGGAATGCCAATCTCATTAGTAAAAAGAGATGGTACAATAACTAAATCAAGAATTAAAGAATTACATACTTTTGAAGGTCTTGGCCGTAAAAAAGTAACAGAAGTAATTGCTGGAGATATTTGTGCAATTGTTGGTGTTGAAGGATTTGAAATTGGTGATACTATCGCTGATTATGAAAATCCAGAAGGATTAGCTTCAATCGCTATCGATGAGCCAACGATGAGTATGTTGTTTACAATTAATGACTCACCGTTTTTTGGTAAAGAAGGAAAATTTGTAACATCTCGTCATATTCGTGAAAGATTAACAAAAGAATTGGAGAAAAATTTAGCCATGAAAATGGGTGAAACCGATTCTGCTGATAAATTTATGGTTTTTGGTCGTGGTGTATTGCACTTGTCTGTTCTTATTGAAACCATGAGAAGAGAAGGTTATGAAATGCAAATTGGTCAACCACAAGTTATTATTAAAGAAGTGGATGGCGTAAAATGTGAGCCAATTGAAGAATTAACAATCGACTTACCAGAACATCTTTCTGGTAGAGCAGTTGAATTTGTTACGATTCGTAAAGGTGAAATGTTGAGTATGGAAACAAAAGGGGAACGTATGATTATTAAATTCAATATTCCATCTCGTGGAATTATTGGTTTAAGAAATCAATTGCTTACTGCAACCGCTGGTGAAGCCATCATGGCACACCGTTTTATCGGATATGAGCCTTTCAAAGGAGAAATTGCCGGACGTAACAAAGGTTCATTGATTTCTATGGAAAAAGGTAAAGCAATTCCCTATTCTATCGATAAATTACAAGATCGTGGTAAATTCTTCGTTGAGCCAAATGCAGAAATTTATGAAGGTCAGGTTATTGGAGAAAACTCTCGTGGTGATGATATGTCTGTAAACGTAACGAAAGAGAAAAAGCAATCGAACGTTCGTTCTTCTGGAAATGACGAAAAAGCAAGAATTATCCCGCCAATCATTTTCTCTTTGGAAGAAGCGTTGGAGTACATTCAAAAAGATGAGTATGTAGAGGTGACGCCAAAATCGATTCGTTTACGTAAAATTCATTTGACAGAAACGGATAGAAAAAGATTTAAAATTTAATCAAGTTTTTATTTAAAACAGAAAAACCATTATCGCGAGATAATGGTTTTTTCGTTTTTTATGAGTTGCTTAAAGAATATTTCCAGTCGAGGTATTGACTAACATAATCCATAAATCGTCAAAATACGTTCCTTCTGCATTTGAATAGTAATAATCCAACGCATCAGACCAATTGCGAAAATGGGCTAAATAAACACTTTCATAATTTGTATTTGGATTATAAAGCACTTGAGGTTGAAGCCCTTTTTTATTCAATTTTGCAGTAAATCGAGTTGCATTAGATTGAACAGCAAAAACATTGGCTACGACATAATATCCTTTTTGTTGTTTTGGAATAATCACGTCGGCTCCTGGCAAAACAGTTTTTCTTTTTGTCTTTTCGGTAGTTAGTGTAGCTGCATTTTTTTGTTCGCTTTCGCGAATCATATCTCTAATACTATTATAGGTTTTTATGGGTTTTTCAGTGGTTTTTGAATCCACTAATTTTTTTTCTGGAATTGTGGTTTCTGATTTACTTTCTTCTTTTTTCTCATCAGTCGCCTTCGTTTCTGTAGCGGTATTTAAAGCAACATTAGTCTTTAATTCGATTTCTTTTGGTTCTGCAACTGCTAATTTTGAACCTTCAATCTTTTCAAGTGAATCTCTTACTTCTACATTAAATGCATTAAAAAACATCGAATAGCGATCGCCAGACGATTTTAATTTTAAAGAAACTTTGTTCGTATTGTTTTGAATAATTGTATTATTTTGATTTTCAATCGTTAATAAACAGGTGTCATAACCTAATGTATTTAAACTAGCTGGATTTCTGGCCGTATAATAATCTTCATTTACTATAATTGTACTATTGAAAAAATTATCCACTGGTTTTAACGGATGGCTTAATAAACTATATTTTAAACTTTCCCCTGATTTAATTTCTAATTGGTCTCCCGTTAAATTATAATCACCTTCAAGTGCAGCACAAGCTAGTTTTGCATTCACTCTTCCTTCTGGTAAGGTCATAAAACCATTATATAAAATTTCGACAGGCCGCGTTGTAATACCAACAAATCCATCAAACGAAGTAATAAATTTTTCGGTATCCATTTTATCTTCATAAACCACAAAAAGTGTCCAGCCGCCTGCCACTCCGCCACTAATAACGCCCTGCGTAGCTTTAATATTAGCCACCATATATTCACCATTTGGATTAGGTAAATCTTTTATGTAGTTGGTAACGTCCGCATAAACCGCATAAGGAGCACTTTCTTTGAAGCTTTTCTGATTGAAGCCGTCATACAAAATTTCGCCTTTCAAATCTAAATAAACGGAACTTCCAGGTAATTTAAATTTAATTTCATTCACTACGCCACGAGATTCATCTGTGGCAATATAATTCCATTTTTTATCTCTTATTCCAGTTTCATATTTATAAGAAGCAGCCCAATACAAACCTGCATAAATGATTTTTTTTGCGGAAGATGTGTCTAAATTCAATTCAGCGGAACTCGAACTAAACGTAGATTCATCATTATCCACATCGATATAAGCCATTTCAAACTCATCATTTAGTTTGGCCTTTTCGGATAACTCATTATACGGTTCTGAAGTTGATTCTTTGTTACTTTTTCGATTCACGATTCCATTGGCAATAACAGTCATATCGCCTTTTACATACGATTGATACCTAACTTTAAATGGAACGGCTAATTGAGCATAACTGCTTTCTAGAGAAAAAAGTAATAAAAACAACGAAATGGGGATTAACGTTTTGGTTGTAAATGATTTAGTCATAAATAAAAAGTTTAAAAACTGGTTTCGCAACGACTAAATTACAATTTTAACACTTTCCTTTTAACAAGTGTTGTTTTTTTTTTCAACACAAAAATCTGATAACTTTGTTGTTAATTTATAAAAGCTTGATTGTTTATTTACGCAATATAAATTCCATTGGAATCGCTAATCGTTCTCGCCAAGCATTTTCTGAATGGTCGGCTCCTTCGAATTTTTTGGTCAACCAATTTTCAGTTGTATATCCTTTTTCTTTTAAAATAATGTCGACTTTATTTTGATGTGGTTCATAACCTGCGTCTAAAGTGGTTGTTCCAAAATCGAAATAAAAACGATGGGTCAAAGATTCAGGCAAATTTTTTCGCATATAGCTAAAAAAAGCTGCTGGTATTGGATTTTTAGGATCATCTAAAGCTCCCGGCCAATGCGTTGATAAACAAGCAGCTCCACCAAAAACGGTTGGATATTCGCAAACGGCATACATAGAAATGAGTCCGCCCATGCTTGAACCTGCTGTAAACGTATAGTGCATTTCCTTTCGGGTAGAATACGTTTGGTCAATGAAAGGTTTGAGTTCTTCCACGATAAATTTTAAATAGGCATCTGAATTCGGTTCAAAATCTTCGGCCATTACTTTTGCTTCTTTCAAGATTGTTGAAATTTTTTCTTTTTCCTTAGCGGATAAGGAATCAAAAGGTTTTTGCGGAAAATAATTTGCATGTCGATCAGAAGGGCTGCTCCAAATTCCCACAACAAGTACATTTCTGATTTTATTTTCTCTAGTCAATTTTGTTAAACATTCATCAACACCCCATTCTTGTCTATTCCAAGTAGAATTTGCATCAAAAAGCATTTGACCATCGTGCATATAAAGCACGGCATATTTCTTTTTAGGATAATAATTTTCAGGTAGCCAAACACTTATATTTCTTGGTGAAACAAATTTAGAAGGAAAATTGGCGTAAACTTCAATATTTCCCGCTGCAACGTTGATTTTTTGTCCAAACACAAATAGCACGCATAACAAACTAGCAACCAAAAGTATTTTTTTCATTTTTTATCTTTTTAAAGCAAAATGTCCTTTGATAGAACGGCCATCTTCAAAATCAATGGAATACCAATAGTCTGTAGAAGGTAACGCACTTCCATTAAAAGTGCCATCCCAACCATTACTTTTTGGATCAATTTGTTTGATTAATTTTCCAAATCGGTCAAAAATATAAATGATAGAATTAGCATAATATTTTTCGTTTACACCACGAACGTGCCACGTATCATTAAAACCATCGCCATTTGGTGTAAAAAATTTGGGAGCTCCTAACACCGGAATTTCAAGTGTTGAAACGCCACAACCAAATAAATCTTTGACATAGACCGTATAAATCCCCGCAATTACATTTTCAAATATGTTAGAGGTTTGAAACAACCCTGTTGGCGAATCTAAACTGAAGACATAATTTCCTGAGCCACTCACAAGAATGGTCACGGTATTGCTTTCTATCAAATCAACTACTAAAACATCTTCAATAGTAGCCGGTTGCGAATAAACAATTTCAATAGTTCGCGTTTGTTCACAACCAAATTGGGACGTAACTAGTACCGTGTAAAAGCCATTTTGATTTACGGTGAGTTCATAATTTGTTTCGCCAATTAGTAATTCGTCATTTTTAAACCACTGGTAATCAAAATCTGATTGATTTCCTAACAATAAGCCAGCATCAAAGGTGATGGAATCTACGCCAAAGCAGATTATTTCTGTAAATCCATCCTCCAATTGTGGTAGCGGATAAACAATAAAGTCAAACGTTCGAGTCGCTGTACAAGTTGTATTTGCTGGATTGATAACCACTGCTGTAATCGTTTGTGAAGCTGTACTAAATGGATTGGGTAACGGGCTGGATAAAGCATTTCCATTTCCATCAGTATACGTAACAACCATACCGGTTTGCCCGTTTAGTAAAGTAGCTTCAATCGCAGAAGTATCAAATGTAAATTGACCATCTTCTAAACCATCAAAATCACAAGAACTAAAATTTGGAACTGGATTTGTAATAGGCAAAATATCCACGACAAAAGTTAACGTTGTTTCATCAAAACAAGGCCCGTTAACAGCTAAAGTCGTTGTATTAGTGACGACAATTCGGATGGTTTGCGAGGGCGTTAAAAATGGATTTGGTAACGGACTCGCTAGCGGATTATTGTTTTCATCAAAATAAGTAACCGTTACATTTGCTGGATTTTGTGTTCCTAAAATGGTGGATTGCACGTTGCTTGTATCAAACGGAAAAAGGCCATCTTGGTTGTCATCACAGGAAATAAAATTGGCGATTGGATTAGCTACAGGTAATTCTTCAACGGTTAATTCAACAAATGGACCAAGTCCAAAACAAGCATTATCTAACGTGCTTTCTACGCGAATCCAAATTTGTTGGAATCCGGGAAAACCGATATTTCGATAATTGGCTGGATCGATTTCTAAGGAATTACCATCGATATCTGTTTCTGCCAAGGCATCAGCTTGGGTGCGATAATATTTGATTGTAAAAGGAGTTGCAGATGGTAATAAACTTGCAATATCATTGGTGACGCTGCTAAAATTAAATTGTGAAACGCCATCGCGATCGTCATTAGCTGTAGTTAAGAAATCATCACAAACAGAAAATCTTCGTATAAAACTACTCGGAATTTGTGTAGCAGATACGAATACATTGATTTGACCTACTTCAAAACAACCATCGCTATTTTCAACGCGAACCCAAACTGTTGTGTTTCCTGTGTTATAAGCCAACGGATTCAGAATTTCTAAGGAAGCATCATTGGTTTCTGCGGCTAGTTGCGAAGTGAAATAAGTAAACACTTCATTGGTTGAATTCGCAGAAATAAGGGCATTATTTTGAATTAAACTGACTTCCGAAATTCCATCGTTAGTTGCATCATTATCACATTGCACAATTGAAACAGGTGAAGTTAAAACTGGTAAAGGATGAACGGTTAACTGCCCACCATCCGAAAGTAAACCGCAACTATTCCCCGTTCGATTCAATAAAACGCGATATTGGTAATTATTCATTGGTGTTGTTGCACCGGTAATTTGTAATGTAATTGTAGCCGTTCCTGAATATAATGCTGAATTAGTTAGGTTTGCCCAAGTTGAACCGCCATTCGTGCTCACTTGCCATTGGTAACTAGTAGAAGGTGTTCCCGTGAAGGTAAAAGTAGCATTTTGCGTATTACAAGTTACTTGGTTTTGCGGTTGAGCTGTAATTTCAATTGGAGCGCTGATAATATAATTCGGATTTGGCACTGTGTAGCCATTTGGTGCATTTGTTACAATTCCAAAAGCATCGACGATTATAGCTCCGTTTCCTAGCAAGCCATCGTTGTTAGCATCAGAAAAACCCGCTTCAATCACATCCAAACATAAATCACCATCACTATCTAACGAAATGTAATTGGCTAATCCATCGCCGTCCGTATCAATGGCTGTTTCCACTTGGTCAAAAATACCATCATTATCACTATCTAAATCTAAATAATCTAAAACGCCGTCGCCATCGGTATCAATTGGAATAATTCCGCTTCCGTAGGCATCACTTAATCCATTTTCATCACTATCTAGCGTAGTATAAGGAATAAAATTTTGACCTTGTGCTTCTATATTATCACCTATTCCGTCGCCATCACTATCTAAATCGAATTGATCGGCTACACCATCTGAATCGGAATCTTTTGGAACGCATGTGGCAATAATTTTGAAAGTTGCACGAGAAGCTCCTTCCGAAATATTAATGTGTTTTATGGAAAAGAAATCGGTTTCAAAAGTTCTAAGACTAAAGGTACCAGTCCCCGCCGCAAGGGGAATAGTGCTATTTAATCGAAA
>Ga0105045_10002233_pt1 | contig 16264 bp, 11 predicted proteins | sample MAT02_FD_78089 | JGI IMG/M metagenome (GOLD analysis project Ga0105045, IMG submission 78089) | Freshwater microbial communities from Lake Fryxell liftoff mats and glacier meltwater in Antarctica - MAT-02 (megahit assembly) | ecosystem: Environmental > Aquatic > Freshwater > Ice > Liftoff...
ATTTTTAAATTTTTAAATTTTAGAATTATCAAATGTGGGAAGGATATAAAAAAGGATACAAGGCATACTTACAACTGGAGAAATCGCTGAGTGACAATTCGGTAGATGCATACCTGCACGACATTGAAAAGCTAACCACCTGGATACAACATACCGGTGAATTAAAAAGCCCAAAAGAAATTGATTTAAAGGATTTAGAATGTTTTATTCAATGGATCAGCGAGCTGGGTATGACCGCAGGATCGCAATCCAGAATTATATCGGGTTTGAGAAGTTTTTTTAAGTACTGTCTGCTGGAACAAATCATTACTGTGGATCCCGCTACCTTGCTCGAATCGCCGAAGCTGACAAGAAAACTACCGGATATTTTGAGCTTCGGGGAAATTAAATCCATGATTGACAGCATCGATTTAAGTAAACCCGAAGGCGGAAGAAATAAAGCAATTCTTGAAACACTTTATAGTTGCGGACTTCGGGTAACAGAAGCAGTAAACCTGCGCATCAGTTGCCTGCACCTGGATTTGGGTTTTATCCGTGTTATTGGTAAAGGTGATAAGGAAAGACTGGTACCCATTGGTAGTGATGCTATCAAATACATCAATATCTATCGCAACCAAATTCGGGTACACGCCAGTGTAAAACCGGGCAATGATGATATCTTGTTTTTAAACCGCAGGGGTAGCAAACTTTCGAGGGTGATGATATTTTTAATCATCAAAGATTTGGCCCGCAAGGCGAATATTAAAAAGACGATCTCTCCACATACCTTCCGGCATTCATTTGCAACACACCTGGTTGAAGGCGGTGCCGACCTGCGTGCGGTGCAGGAAATGCTTGGGCACGAAAGCATTACCACTACTGAAATTTATACCCATTTAGACAGAGAATTTCTAAGAACAACCTTGCAGCAATTTCATCCGGCATTTAAATAAATAACGCCGCTGAATAAAAAAGGACCGACTAATAGCAATGTTTGGATTTGCTTTTTTTGAAAAAAAAGATGAAGGAAAAATAATTGGAGGTTAAAGCCCTGTTTAACAGAAGAACCGAACAGTAATTCATCGATATTCAGTAATTATTAAATCAGCACATCCCAATAACAAAGCGGAAAAGAAAGGTGGGTAATTAAGAATGAATTTATTTTGAGTCCAACAGGACTTCCTGATTAGGATAGGAAACCGTATCTTTTAAATAAGTATTTTTTACTTTATTGCGGTAGTTTTTAAACATACTCATCCAGCGTAATTTTAATACGCCCAATATACCTTCTTTTACAATACCCTTGTTCATCTTACTTTCACCCATCTGCCGATCAATAAAGGTGATGGGTACTTCAATAATTTTAAAACCCAACTTCCAGGAAGCAAATTTCATTTCTATCTGAAATGCATACCCTATAAAAATTATTTCTGATAAATTGATGGTTTCCAATACTTCCCTGCGATAGCAAACAAACCCTGCGGTTGGGTCACGTACCGGCATCCAGGTGATGATTCTTGTGTAAATAGACGCTCCTTTTGATAAAGCAATGCGATTTGCAGGCCAGTTTTCAACACCACCGCCTTTAACATATCTTGAGCCTACTGCTACTCCTGCCCCATTTTTACAAGCCAGGTATAACCGTTCAAGATCTTTTGGATTGTGCGAAAAATCTGCATCCATTTCAAAAATATACTGGTACCCTTTTTCCAATGCCCACCTAAAGCCGTGGATATAAGCTGTTCCCAGTCCAAGTTTACCGGTACGTTCTTCCAGAAATAATTGTTGAGGATATTTACAAAATAAGCTTTTTACGATAGCGGCTGTACCATCCGGAGATCCGTCATCGATGATTAAAACACTGTAGTTTTGTTGCAAGCCAATAACAGCAGCAATCACTTTTTCAATGTTCTCTTTTTCATTGTAGGTTGGTATGATGACTAATTTTTCCAAATACTTTTTGATCGTGTTTTTTACGAATTTACAATTTGTACTTTATATCCATTTCAACAAATTTTATAACTATCTGATTTAGTTATTCTTTAACAGGGTACGATTTAAAATTTCAGTCAGCTTTTGCTTGGTATGTAACGGAAAATCGCCTCTCATCATCCAGTCATAATATTGAGGCTCAGCCTTTAACACATCCACCACTGGTCTGCCCTTATGTTTACCAAAATTAAATACCTCCACGCCTTTCGCATCAAACAAAAAACGACGGGCATAATCCACTACTTTATCTTCTCCTATGGTTCCGAGAATGGTATCAAGTGAATTACCCAACTGGGGATAACGCTTAATCTGTGATAATAACACATCAATGGTAGCATTTACATCCGCCTCTGCACTGTGGGCATCTATCAACTCTTTCTCACAATAAAATTTATAGGCTGCCGTAAGCGTACGAGGTTCCATCGTGTAAAAAATATGTTGCACATCTATCATACGGCGGGTACTTAAATCAACGTCCATACCTGCACGTAAAAACTCTTCCATCAGCATCGGAATATCAAAGCGATTGCTGTTGTAGCCTCCCATATCGCAATTTTCAATGAACTGCTTTAGTTCATTGCCACATTGTTTAAAAGTGGGGGCATCTTTTACCATTTCATCCGTAATGCCATGAATATCGGTAGTTTGTTGTGGAATGGGTATTCCGGGATTGATGAGTCTCCTTTTTACCTGCCTTGTTCCATCAGGTAAAATTTTTATTATTGCAACCTCTACGATCCTGTCAGTAGAAAGGTTTACACCGGTAGTTTCCAAATCAAAAAAGGCAATCGGACGAGCTAATTGTAAGGACATTTGTAGATTTTAATTTTAATATATTTATAACTGGATTAAAAATTTATTTATCTTCTCAAATACTAAATTGCTCAAAAAACAGTTTATACCGCTAAAGTTTTTGGATATACCTAATAAAGGTTCCTATTAGATTGCAGGCAAGATAACTTTTAATACTGAAATTGCTATCTTTTAGGCCCGAAAGAAAAGGTTAGGTATATTTGCAAAGCAAAAATAGAGATACAATTAAATAAACCCCTATTATTATGAAAAAGATTTTGTTATTTGCCATTATGTTAAGTGCAGGCGTTATGATTTTGTCTTCATGCGGTTCGAGCAGAAGAGGTACAGGTTGCCCCGGAACAGCGGGCATCATTCACTAAAAACAACCAATGGATTGGATAGATTTGACCAATGTGTCACAATTAGCTGAAATAAAAGAACAATCAAAAGTTAAACCCCAGCTAATTTTTAAACATAGTACCCGATGCTCCATCAGTGGCGTCGCTAAAAGCCGTTTGGAAAGAAATAATCCGCCCGAAAATGTGGATTTTTATTTTCTTGACCTTATCAAAAACAGGGATATTTCCAATAAAATCGCCGAAGAATTTTCCGTATTTCACGAATCCCCTCAGGTACTTTTAATTAAAAATGGAGAATGTGTTTATGACGAAAGTCATTCAGGTATCAGCATGGATGAAATTGAAGAACAGGCCATTGCGAATTAATCGGTGTTCATTTCTTTGTTTGCTTTTCTTGCCAGGTTTACCAACTGCCAGTAGGGTGGCTTATATTGCTTCTCGTTTATAAACTGTTGGCTCAACTGTTGGGTGGCATTGTTTAATTTAATATACATCGCTACAAAATATTGATTTTTTAATGCCTGTGTAGCACTCATGCCTTCTGGTATAATAGCGGGGTTTCCAAATAAATTATTCGACATACACCAGCCCTTTACCACCCTCACCATGGGTAATTGTAAAATTGGGTAGTCAATTTTTCTTCCTTTATCAGCCGCTTCCAATAACACATCCATTACAGCATTGTCCAGGTGATCTTTAAACAGCGTTTCAGGATTGCGCCATTCTGCCACAATGCTTAATTGCGGATCATACTCAAGGTCGGCCGGCATCTGTGTAACAAAATTTTCTACTCCAAATGCATGCAACCAGTTTACAACTCCCTGCGATGAAATGGTAGATACCCCCTGCCATAATTGAATACCATTTTTCCGATACGCATAGGAACCAACTTCAGAACAAAACATCATTGACGAATCTGCAAAATTCATTTTAAAGTCGTAAGGAATATGGCGTTTTTTTGCTTCATCTAAGGCGTATCTGGCTGCCTTTTGAGGAAGTAACGAATCCTTTTTTAATTGGGGCAAATCGGCCCGTGGCCTCAGCACCATGAAACGAAGTTTTTTGTCTATGATGTATTGTTCGGCAGAAACAACCGCAACACCTTTCTCAATATGTGCCTCAATTAAATAAGGTATATTTTTTTCATCGATATAAATCAGGGCCACCTGAGAAAAGTTCCCCGGGTAGTCGTTACCCCTCGAAATTAAAGCAGATACTTCTGCCCCACCCCGTGAAACCAGCAAGTCGCCGCTGTGAACTTTAATTCCAAAAATGGTGGTGAATGGTGTAGCGGACAGTTCATCTTTTATAAGCATGGCAGCCGCAAATGGAAGACTATCCGTTTGCAACAAAACTTCTTCCAATGCAGCCCGCATTCCATACAATTGGTGGTACAGGAGATTGCGGACTTCTTTTCGATTGATATTCCATTTGGTTGATTGTAGCTTTATATTGCTGCGGATTTTATTATACAGATTTACAAATGAATCCCGATGCGAAGGCAGGGCCGCTACCAGCGAAGCCAAAGAAAAAAAGTTGCTGGAAATGGCGGTGAAACTTGAATCGGTAATGGAGGTGTTAGCCTTTTGAATTTTGGTTGACAAAGATTCTTCAAGTGAAAATAAAACCCGTATCTCCGAGTCTATTTTCTCTTTGGGTTGAAGCTGCGCATTTTTAAAATCATTTTCCAACTGGATCCATACCGCGTCGTTATTCCAGATAAAAGGTTTTTCACTTGCCTTTATAATGGTTGTATTATTTGAGTCAGGGATTAGTAATACAAGGTATAGTACAGATCATCCAATCAAAATTTGTAGTAACCTCTTTTTTATTTTATTCATACTATTTTTATCAGCTAAAATTTCGCAGGCTTTTAAAATTATGATTTCGATACCGTATCATTATGGTTGAATTTAAAAAAAGCTTCACTCTATGTGGATTAAATTTATCAATGTTTGACAATAAAGCGGACGACCGCCTTCTAATCTTGAATAAAATTGTTATTTAAAGAAAAAAAAGTTAAGTTAAATAATTCAGTTTCCTAAGCGCCTCTTCGACAGATGTTTTGAATTTATTGAACGATGATAGCGTTTCAAGTTTTTCCATCGTTACTTTCTGTCCGATTGGTTGGTATAAATCTTCAATCAATATCTTCTTTCTTCTTTTAGGCAGATGAGCCTGCGCAATACTTAACGCAATTTCAATATTTTTTTTAGGAACGGTTATCAATTCCGGAGACCTGCTAATTCCCAAATGAGTATTTGACAAATCCGTTCCTATCTCATCTTTTAATAAATCCGTGTCTGCCAGCATCCATGCTTCTGTCATACGAATTGGAATAATTGCAACTAAGATTTTGCAACTAACATTCTCGTGCAGCTTTTCAATAGCCATAAATGCTGGATCCAGTTTAAGTTGAGTCACTTTCTTATCGCTTTTGTCATCAGCATCAACATGAACACAAAGCACATTAATGCCAATCTTGTAAGCTTCAATAGAAACCTCTACAAGACTTTTTACAAAATCATCTTTTTTAGGAAACCTAATAAAAACGGGATCAAATATATCAATGCTATCCTGGCAACCACCATAAGCTACTTCTTCGAATACTTTTACTATAATTGATTTTAAAAACCTTTGATCTGTTGAACCTTCAGATGTGTAGGCAATGGTTAAGCTATTACTCACTTGTTTCATTTTTTAAATTTCATAATCAAAATCCGCATTTTGCAGATAATCAACAACATTGTTCAAAGTTAATTTCCGCTCGTTCTCAGAAAAATCAATTGTTAACTGAGTAGTTCCTTTCACCACAGGCAACATTTTAGTTACCTGAATTTTTTGCTTCCCACCACCTAGAATAGCAATATGGGTAACCAATTGCGAAAACCAAATTCGACAAACATTTTGGCTTAGAAATTTAAAGGTTTCGCCCACCAATACCGGTGAATGGGTGTTTATAATAACCTGACTTAATTCCTCATCTTCCCCATTCTCAAAATGCGTAACTAAATCAACCAATAACCCGGCGGTTAATTTCATGCGAGCTGGATGTACGCTGTTTTCTGGCTCTTCGAAACATAATAAACCTTTATAGTCTTTATCATATAAGAATATACACAAAGTAAGTAACCTCAATGTGCCTTTAGATAAGACTCTGGAGGTAAATACCCTTCCACCTTGTGTTTCCACCTGTAATACAAATTGTTTTCCTACCTGATCATCTAATACGTCAACCGATGTAATACCAGGAATTAATGCATTTAATCGACGTGTAATCTGCTTTACTAAAGCTGGATCTTCATTTTTTATACGATGAAGAGCCGCTGCAAGGTTATGTCCGCTGTGGCTAATACTATCTTTCGAAAGATAAGAACTGGGTTGGCGTAAGTCTTCGGGATTGAGTTGTAATAAACGCCAGCTTTTAATTTCTTCTTTAGCCGCAAGCGCATGCGGAAAGTCCACTGAATTTACTTCACTTAGAATTGCCTGTTTAGTATTTTTTAAAGAAAACTTTTTCTTTATTCCCCCCTTTCCATCTTGTCTCAAATTTGCCCGGTCTTTATAAGTGTCTATATAAGCAACTCCGTTTTTACCAGTCATCCATTTAGGTCGCCACTTTTCTACAACTTGCTTTTGAATGTAAATGTCAATCCATTTGTCCTCATCCTGTTTGATGGTACTCAACCCCTCGGAGACAATAATCAAATCCTGAACACCATGTTCATTTAGAATTTGCCTTACTTTTATTTCGTATCTAAGCCTTGTATATTTTAGCAAAACCGTACCGCCAAATTTGTCTTTAACATTTTTATCCACTAATAATTCAACAGCAAATGACATTTCAGAAGCTGTTGAACCGTTTTCATACTGTGTAAAAAGCTCACTCGCATTACCCCTTTGCTCACTAAAAACTGTTTTTAAATCAACATCAACAATTCGACTTAACAACTGCATTGCATCAAACAAATTACTCTTTCCTGATCCGTTTGTTCCGGCAATAATAGTTAGAGGCGAAAATTCCATGTTGAAATTGATAAATGTTTTAAACCCATCTATTTCAATTTTTGTAATCATTTTATTATTGGATAATGTTGTATTTAAAGTAATAAAATTACTTGTTTATAAACAGTTGTTGAATAGAATTAAAAGATACTATTTTTCTAAGTAACACTTCACCCATAATTCCATTCCCTAAAAATAGCAATGGTTATAAAAAACAAAACATATTCCAAAACTGCAATTCAGATGACATCTGTTCTACAATTAAAAGATAAAAAATAAATCGTTCCGTTTAATTTACAATTGCAACAAAAACGCCTTAAACAATTCTGCATCCGTATTAATTTTTGTACTCTTTTTTTTCAACATCAGTTGTTGTTTGATCGATTCCGGTATGGGTACCGGTTCGCCAATTACAGGCTCTACCACATCATAAAATTTTACTGGATGTGCTGTTTCCAAAATCATTCCTTTTTGATCGGGATTTTGTGCTAAGTAGCGCTCTAAAGCAAGAAAACCAACGGCTCCATGCGGATCTAATAAATACTGCTGGTTTTGATAAACTGCCTGCAGTGTAGCCTTTGTTTCGTCATCCGAAATACTGCAACTGCTGAAAATATTTTGCAATGATTTAAACTCGTGGTGAACCAATTCCAGTATCCTGATGAAATTACTTGGATTACCAACATCCATTGCATTGGAGATTGTTGCTACCGCTTTTTTGGGTTGATATTTTTCAGTAACCATGAAATCGGGCACCACGTCATTTGCGTTGCAGGCTGCAATAAAATGCTTTACTGGCAACCCGGAGATATGCGCCAAAATACCTGCACAAATATTGCCAAAATTGCCACTGGGAACTGCTATGACCGGCGGATTGTTTTTATCCGCCCATTGCTTGTAGGCAAAGAAATAATACAATTGCTGCGGTAACCATCGGGCTACATTGATAGAGTTAGCCGATGTGAGGAATAATTTATTGTTGAGTGTTTCATCAGTAAATGCCTGCTTCACCATTTGCTGGCAATCATCAAAAGTACCGGCTACTTCCAGCGCATGAATATTTTTACCCAATGTGGTCAACTGCTTTTCCTGAACGGAACTTACTTTGCCGGAAGGATACAAGATCACCACGTCAATTCCATCCACATCATAAAAACCATTGGCCACAGCCCCACCGGTATCTCCGGATGTTGCAACCAACACGGTCACCTTTTTATTGGCAGCGCCGGGCGAAGATGCATGATTCACAAAATACCCGAGGCACCTGCTCATAAACCGGGCGCCCACATCTTTAAAAGCCAGTGTGGGACCGTGATACAATTCTAAAGAAGAAATACGATCTGTAACCTTTACCAGCGGTATCTCAAAGTTGACGGTTTCATTCACTATGCGGCGCAACACCTCTTCAGGAATGGTATCGCCCACATACGGTTGCATCACACGATAGGCAATTTCTTCGTTTGAATATTGCGTAATATTTTCAATCAGTTCTTTTGACACAGCGGGTATTCTCTCAGGAAAGTAAAGGCCTTATCAGGCGCCTGTCCATTGATAGTTGCCTGTTTAAAATCTACTTCCGGTGATTGATGATTGGTACTAAAATATTGCATTGAAATGGATAATTGATGTTTTACATAAACCCGAATACATTCTTAATTCGGCATTTTTAATTCTTAATTTCTAATTCCTATCTCATAACTCATAACTCATTCACAACTCATAACTCATATCTCATAACTCATATTTCATCACCCATAATCCTCACACCGCCCTTATTGATGGTGGTTACATGTGTATGAAAATCCAACTCTATTCGATTGTAAATTTCCTGCATCACTTTTTGTACTTTTATTGCCGTAGCCTCATCCCTGCTTAGCATAAAAATAGAAGGACCCGAACCTGAGATTCCACCTCCCAATGCACCGGCTTCTTTACACTTGCTTTTTACTTCATCAAAGCCAGGGATTAAAATACTTCTTACCGGCTCAATGATTACATCTTCCAATGAACGGCCAATTAAATCAAGATCATTGCCCATGAAGCCTGCTACCAATCCTGCAATATTGCCCCATTGCCTGATGGCATCTTTCAGCAAAACTTCTTTCCGCAAAATTTGCCGGGCATCTTTGGTCCGCACTTCTATTTGCGGATGTACAATCGTAACAAAAAGATCGGGTGAAGGAATTGAAATAATATCAAGTGGATGAATGCTGCGAATTATGGTGACACCACCATAAATACAAGGTGCTACATTATCCGCATGTTTAACCCCGGAGGCTACTTTTTCACCAAACATGGCAAAGCGCACCAAGTCTTTGTTTGAAAATATATTACCCAGTAAATGATTGGCTGCTACAACAGAACCCGCTGCACTGGCTGCACTGGAACCAATACCACTACCGGGTTTTATCCGCTTATGAATGACTACTTCAAAACCCACCAGCATATCCAGTTCGTTGATCATCTCAATTAATGGAGCTCCGGCAGTATTTTGCGCCGGGTCTGTTGGTAAAGGATAACCATCGGCACTGTGTATAATTATTTTCCTTTCATCCAGTAATTTAACTTCCATCAAATCATTGGGTTCGTTTAAACACATCCCCAATACATCAAATCCACAGACCAGGTTTGCCACTGTTCCCGGTGCCAATACTTTAACAATTCTGTTGTTGTTTAATTTAGGTGATTTAAGACTGTTTGCTTTTAATTCCTGTTTAGTCGAATTCATATTTCAATTATTTAGGGACCTGCTTCCACCTTCTTTTTGGAGGGTGGGTAAGGTCTATATTCTTCCTGTTCTGATGATATCTGCAAAAACGCCCGATGCAGTAATGTCTGCACCAGCACCGGCTCCTTTTATTACCAAAGGCTGGTCCACATAACGATCAGTATAAAAAAGCACGATGTTATCTTTTCCATACAAATGGTAAAAATCATGTTGCGGATCAATGTGCTGCAAACCAACAGAAGCCTTTCCAAGATCGTATTTGGCAACAAACTTTAATTTTTTTCCGTCAGCAGCGGCTGCTTCGTACAAGCTTTTAAAATGTGCTTCATGCTTTTCCATCGACTGGTAAAAATCGGCTACTGATCCCTGCATACATTCCACCGGCATAAATGAATTATTGGCGATATCTTCCATCTCCATCTTCTCGCCCACCTCCCGTGACAGAATCATTATTTTACGCATCACATCTTTACCGCTTAAATCAAGTCGAGGATCCGGTTCGGTGTAACCTTCGTCCTGCGCCTGTTTTACCACAGATGCAAAAGTTTTTTTACCATCATAGTTATTGAAAACAAAATTCAATGTGCCACTTAAAACAGCCTCCATCGTATGCACCTTATCACCACTCCGTAATAAATCGTTGAGTGAAACAATGATTGGCAAACTGGCACCTACATTGGTTTCAAATATAAACTGTGCATTGTATTCAGTAGACAATTTTTTAAGTTTCGTGTAATATGCGTAACTAGATGAACAGGCGATTTTATTACAGGCCACCACCGAAATACTTTTTTCCAGAAACTGATCGTAGCAGGAAGCGACCAGTTCATTGGCGGTTACGTCGGCAAACACGGCATTTCGTAAATTTTTTGCGAGAATAGCCTCTATAAATTCCTGCATACTCATGGCAGGACCATTGGCCAGTAAGTCTTTCCAGTTATTCAGATCAATTCCTTCATCATTGAAAAGCATTTTTTTACTGTTGGCCAGTCCAACAACATTTATTCTCAGGTGCAGTTTTTTCTGCAGGTATTGCTGTTGTTTTAAAATTTGCGCCACCAGTTTACTACCTACATTTCCTACGCCTGCAATAAAGAGATTTACTTCTTTATACACGGTTTCAAAAAATTCTTCATGCAATACATTGATCGCCTTTTTTACATCCTGCTTCGAGATGACTGCAGAAATATTTCTTTCGGATGATCCTTGTGCAATGGCCCTAACGTTTACACCATTGCGGCCAAGATTGCCAAACATTTTACCACTGATGCCCGGATGGCTTTTCATATTATCACCCACCAATGCTATGATTGCCAGTTCCTTTTCTACGATGATTGGATCTACCTTTTTTGTTTCAATTTCATAAGCAAACGCCTCGTCTATGGCCCGCTTGGCATCATCTGCATTTACTGTATCAATACCCACACAAATGGAGTGTTCAGAAGAGCTTTGTGTGATAAGGATAACATTTATTTTTTTTGCAGCCAGCGCTTCAAATAGTCTCTTAGAAAAACCCGGAATACCCACCATGCCACTACCTTCCAGGCTCAACAGTGAAATGCTGTTGATACTTGAAATACCCCGGATGCTGTTGCCATTTAAGGTGGATTCCTTTTGAATTACCGTTCCTAAATCGTCTGGCGCAAATGTATTTTTAATCCAGGTAGGAATGCCCTTGCTGCTAACCGGTTGTATGGTGGGCGGGTAGATAACTTTGGCACCAAAATGAGACAGCTCCATCGCCTCCTGGTAGGATATCTGTGGAATGATTTTCACGTTGGTTACCAACCTTGGATCGGCCGTCATCATACCCGAAACGTCTGTCCATATTTCAAGTACATCGGCATCCAATGCAGCCGCAATGATTGCCGCTGTATAATCAGAACCACCTCTGCCCAAAGTGGTATTGGTTCCATTGGCATCAGATGCAATAAAGCCCGGCAAAATAAATAATCCGGCAGTAGCTGCGTTGAAAAAACCGGTAACTTTTTGATTGGTTACAGCAAAATCTACCGATGCTGCTCCGAAGTTCGAATTGGTGATAACAATTTCCCTGGAATCTTTCCACTCGCTGTTATCTATTTCAATTTTAAAACGGGCGGCAATAATTGAAGATGATAAAATTTCGCCATAACTCACAATCCTGTCCTTGGTGCGTTCAGATAATTCACCCAGTAAAAAAATGCCATTGCATATATCTTCAATCTCATTGCACAAAGTTTTTACCATGCTTAATACACGGCTCTGTTGTGTGATCGGAATCAATTCTTTTACAGTTTGTAAATGACGATGCTCGGCCTCCAGTAATTTTTCTTTGTATGTTTCATTGCCCTCTGATGCTAACTTACTGCACAACAATAAAATATCCGTTATTCCACCCAATGCCGACACGACAACAATTGTTTTATCTTTTTTTACTTTTTCGCTCACGATGGCGATCACCTTGTTTATATTCTCTGCGTTCTTAACTGAACTACCTCCAAACTTTAAAACCTGCATGATTGTTTTTTTGTGTGTAAATGTAAATAGTAAAAAGCAATATTATTTCACCTGAAATAAAGCCTGTTGCCCAATGGTAATATGAAGAAGATGAACCCTTAACGGGTACTCGTAGTAGCGATTGTAACAGTAATGTTAGCGGCTGTTGAAGCTGCTGAATTTTGGCGGGAGATGATATGTAAATTCAATTGAGCCACTTTTATATTGCGCTAAATTAGGTATTTAATTGAATTAGAGCTGAAGTATTTGAAAATTTTGAGGTATTTTCATGTTTTACTTGTGTTTGCTGCCAGCATTGTCACATTTTATTAAAAATTATTGAATTATGGATCATCAGTCAACACGGGGCTTGCAGCATTTTAAAAATTTAATTGGACTTAAGTTCCAGTTGTACAACAGTCTTTTTACATCACTTCCCTTTCACCGGATTGAAAAAACTGGTATTTTATTGTCGCTTTTATTAAATAATTGTGAAGAGGGCTATAAGAAAAAGCAAAGTCCAACAGAAATACTTGAAGATTTTTTTTCGAAACATACCACCTATAAACAGCCACAGGAAAGACTGGATTTGTTATTCCGTTTTATTCAATACATTGAGCGGCAGGTTGTATTATTTGATGCATTGGAAGATGCGGGTTTTAAAGAAGTGCATGACACTGCCGGGGTTGGTACTCTAAAGCATCTTGAAAGCGAAGTAATAGAGCAACACAAGCAGGAAGATTTAAAAGAGAAGTTGAAAACCTTTGCGATCAGGCTGGTACTAACTGCACATCCAACACAATTTTATCCAGGTTCCGTATTAGGGATCATCAATGACTTATCCAATGCGTTGGCTGAAAATAATGCGGTACAAATCAATATGTATTTGCAGCAACTGGGCAAAACACCTTTCTTTAAAAAACAAAAACCAACGCCTTATGATGAGGCCATGAACCTGATCTGGTACCTGGAGAATATATTTTACCCGGCCGCCGGAAGAATTATTTCTTTTCTGAAAAATCAGTTTCCAGAAGCGGTGGACGATAAAAATCCAATCATCAATATGGGCTTTTGGCCTGGTGGAGACCGGGATGGAAATCCATTTGTGAAAGCAGCCACTACATTAAAAGTAGCCGACGCCTTGAGAGGCGGTATTATTAAATCATATTATCTTGAAATTAGAAGAATCAGGCGCAGGCTCACTTTTGACGGGGTAGAATCTATTTTGATAGAGCTGGAAAAAGACATGTATAACAATATCTTTATACCCGGACAGCGTACCCCTTTAGATAAATCCAATATTTTAAATTCGCTTTTACGAATAAAAGAGATACTCATTTATAAGCACAACAGTTTATTCCTTCACCTGATTGATAACCTGATCAATAAAGTAAATGTTTTTGGATTACACTTTGCTTCGCTTGACGTTAGGCAGGAAAGTAGCATACACGGTAACGTGATGGCAGAGATTGCAGCAAAATCATCCACTATTGCGAGCGACTATGCTGATCTTCCTGCAGATGAAAAAATCGAATTATTAACGAGTATAACAGCGACTGTTAGCGATGAACCTTTTGAAGATGAGTTAACCATTGATACCATTGCAACCATAAAGGCCATTAAATCTATCCAGGATTTTAATGGAGAAGCCGGCTGCAACAGGTACATTATCAGCCAGTGCAGCAGTGCAGTAAACGTGCTGGAAGTCTTTGGATTGTTTCTTTTATGTGGCTGGCAAAAAGAGTCCATGAGCATAGACATTGTTCCTTTATTTGAAACTGTAGATGATCTTCAACATGCTGCTGACGTAATGCAAACATTGTACTCCAATGCAACATACGATGCTCATCTAGCCAGAAGAAATAAACGTCAAACCATTATGCTTGGCTTTAGTGATGGCACCAAAGATGGCGGCTACCTGATGGCTAACTGGAGTATCTACAAAGCAAAAGAAGAGTTAAGCGCCATTTCAAAAGAGTATGGCATTGAAGTAATTTTCTTCGATGGCCGTGGTGGACCACCATCAAGAGGAGGAGGTAAAACCCATAAGTTTTATGCTTCTATGGGACAAAATATTTCGAATAAGGAAATCCAACTAACTGTACAAGGACAAACCGTAAGTTCCAACTTTGGTACTGTAGATGCAGCCCAGTTCAACATTGAACAATTATTACACGCAGGGATATCCAATGATCTTTTCAATAACCGTGATATTACACTTGAAAAGAATGAAGAATCTTTATTGGAAGAATTGGCCAATGAAAGTTTTACAAAATATACCTCGCTGAAGAATCACCCCTATTTTGCCGATTATTTATCACAGGTAAGTCCGTTGAAATTTTATAGCGAAACCAATATTGGCAGCAGGCCAGCTAAACGTGGAGGTGGCAATAAATTGTCATTTAAAGATCTGCGGGCAATTCCTTATGTGGGTGCCTGGGCGCAGCTTAAACAAAATGTAACCGGCTATTTTGGTGTGGGTTCAGCACTAATGGAACTGGACAAACAAGGAAAGTTTCCACAAATAAAAAGTCTTTATCAGAATTCTTTATTTTTTAAAACGCTTTTAGATAATTGCGAGATGTCAATGAAAAAATGCTTTTTTCCGCTCACTGCTTTTTTAGCGAAGGATGAAAAGTATGGCGTAATATGGAACATGATTTACGATGAATATATTTTAACAGAGCAGTATATATTAAGGCTTTCAGACAAAACAGAATTGATGAATGATTATCCGGTAGACCAGCTTTCAATCATCATGAGAGAAAGAATTGTGTTGCCATTGCTTACCATTCAGCAGTTTGCAATTATAAATATCCGGGAGATAGAAGACAACCTGATTAATTCCCCATTAAAAGAGACCTACGAGAAACTCGTGATCAGGTCTTCTTTTGGAATTATCAATGCAGGAAGGAATTCAGCCTAATTATTTTTGCTATACAATGGAAAACAGATCGTACATTCTTTTAAATGAATGATTTGCGATGGCTTCTCTTTTTTAATATTCAATTAGATATTTTTCTTTTCTTAACACTTATGCCCGCAATTTCAACAAAACAAAACAGCTACTGTTTTTGACACATAATTTTGCAAAATTTTATCAATGGTTAGGTTTTAAAAAGGCTTTACCGTAGGTTTGATCAAATCAAAATAAAACACATGAAGATTAAAAACTTTCTGTTCAGCCTTTTTGCAATGTTAAGTTTCATTGCTTGCACAACCTTACAGGCACAAACAGTATTACCACTAAGTCCGAAAGTAATAAAAGGCAAGCTGGACAACGGCCTTACTTACTACATATTACCCAACAAAAAACCAGAGAATAAAGTAGAATTACGATTGGTCATTAATGCAGGTGCAATCAATGAAGATGAAAACCAGCAAGGATTAGCGCACATGGCAGAGCACATGGCATTTAACGGTACAAAGAATTTTAAAAAAAATGACATCGTATCGTTTTTACAGGATATTGGTGTTGGCTTTGGTAACGACTTAAATGCTTATACCAGCTTCGACGAAACGGTCTACATTTTACCCATCCCTACCAGCAAGCCGGAAAATCTTGAAAAGGGATTTCAGGTATTGGAAGATTGGGCACACAATGTATCCTACAATAATGAGGATATCGACGGCGAGCGTCCAATTATTCTGGAAGAAAGCCGCCTTGGCAAAGGGGCCGACGACCGGATGTTTAGAAAACTTTATCCTAAACTTTTCAAAGGTTCATTATACGCTAATCGTTTACCCATTGGCATTGATAGCATCATTAAAGGTTTTCCGCATGATGAAATCAAGAGATTTTATAAAGACTGGTACCGACCCAATTTAATGGCAGTAATGGTGGTTGGTGATATCACTGTTGAGAAAGCGGAGGCAATGATAAAAACACATTTCACCGGATTAAAAAATCCCGACACGTTCCGGGAAA
>Ga0105045_10002235_pt1 | contig 16258 bp, 11 predicted proteins | sample MAT02_FD_78089 | JGI IMG/M metagenome (GOLD analysis project Ga0105045, IMG submission 78089) | Freshwater microbial communities from Lake Fryxell liftoff mats and glacier meltwater in Antarctica - MAT-02 (megahit assembly) | ecosystem: Environmental > Aquatic > Freshwater > Ice > Liftoff...
GGCGTCGCCTTCGTGGGCGGGAGCTCGCTGCTCACCGCGTGCGTCGGCGATCGGGCTGCGGGCGGTGCAGGCGCGGCGCTCATCCCCGTGGGCACGTTCACGGTCGACGATCAAATGCTGCTGGCCGAAGTCGCGGACACCATTCTGCCCGAGACGAAAACGCCAGGCGCCAAAGCGGCAGGCGTTGGTCCGTTCATGGCGGTGATGGTCACCGACTGTTACGACGCGAAGAACCAGGAGATCTTCCGAAACGGGATGACGCAACTCAATGCCGCCTGTGAAAGCCTGCACCGCACGGATTTCATGCAGGCCACCCAGGAACAACGGCTCGCCCTGATCGAATCGCTCGACAAGGAACAACACGAGTACCAGCGCACACGCCAGGAAGACCAGCCCACGCACTATTTCCGCATGATGAAGGAGCTCACGCTGCTGGGCTACTTCACCTCCGAGATCGGCTACACACAGGCCATGCGCTACATCGAGTCACCCGGACGCTATGACCCGTGCGTCCCCTACGTGAAGGGCGAGACCAGCTGGGCCGGTCACGCGTAGACCCACGCCCGTGCACGATGATCAGCCAACCAGACTGGCGAGAATGCGGACGGTATTGAGGTGCACGGCCACGGTGTCGTGCACCTCGCGTCCATAGCCGCCGGAAATAGTGACACACACCGGCAAGCCAATCTCGCGACAGGTGTCGAGCACGTAGCGATCGCGTCGCGCGAGGCCGTCGAATGTGAGTTTCAATCGGCCCAACCGGTCGCCCTCATGTGGATCGGCGCCGGCCAGATACACCACCAGATCGGGGCGTGCCTCGCGCAGCACGACCGGCAGATGTTCGGCCAACAACGCTAGATATGTAGCGTCGTCGGTCCCGTCGACAAGTTCGACATCCCGCGTACCCGGCGTCTTGTGAAACGGAAAATTCTTGGCCCCGTGCATGCTGAATGTGTACACACTGGGATCATCCGCGAAGCAGGCGTGCGTGCCGTTTCCCTGATGCACATCGAGATCAACAATCGCCACGCGCCGTATGCGTGCTGCGCGCTGCAGTCGCCGAACGGCAATCGCGACGTCGTTGAACGTGCAGAACCCTTCGCCGCGATCAGGAAATGCATGATGCGTCCCGCCGGCGAGATTCATGGCCACCCCATGGTCGAGCGCCGCCTCGGCGGCCGATACGGTGCCCTGCACCACACGATACGCGCGTTCGACAAACGCCGGTGACCACGGCAGCCCGATCCGCCGCTGCGCGGCGTCGGGCAGCGTCCCCTGCGTGATCTGCTCCACGTACTCCGGCGTGTGCACCAGCAACAGGTCGTCCACGGCCACACGTGCAGGATCATGGAGTCGGTCCGGTGTCACCAGCCCCTGCGCGAGGACCCCTTCGCGCAGCAACTGGTACTTGGCCATCGGAAACCGATGCCCCTCGGGGAGGGCGAAGGCGTATTGCGCGGACGACCAGAGGTGCAGCATGCGTGCAGTCTAGCGCCGAGACGCACAGCAGACCACGGTCGCCCTTTTCTCCGCACGCCGCCGGCCCCGTGCTATTTCGCCTGATCCAGCGTCGCCGCCATCCGCTTGTAGTAACGCAACTGCGACCGCTGGTCCGCCGTAGGGGCACCGGTCCAGCGCCCGACCTCGCCGTACAACCCGGACAACCGCGCCATCAATTCCTGCGCCTGCCGCTTGTAGTCAAGCGTGGTGGCCTCGGTTCCCGTAGCCCGACGCCAGCGATCCGCGACCGGCGCCAACGACCTCACCAACGTCGCCACATCGCGATGAAACGCGGTCCACGCGGCCCGCTCTGCGGCGGTAACGGTGAGTCGCGGATCGTCGCGAACGACCACCCGCTGACGCTGCACCTGCCCGTCGACGGTGAGACGCACCTCGTACGTACCCGGCAGCACGAGCGGGCCGGGGGTCGTGGCACTGGGGCCCTCATCGCTGTCTTCACCGCCGCCACCGCGCACCGGCAACGACGCCTCGCGCAGGTTCCACACTACGCGGTTGATACCCACGGCAGCGGTTGGCGTTAGCGTCTGCACCAGCCGCCCGGCCAGATCCTGCACGGTCAACACCACCGGCGTGCCTGACGCGGCCACCCAATAGTCCACCAACGCACCTACCGCCGGATTCTCACCACGGAAGATCATGTCGCCAGCGTGTGGCCGCAGATTGGCGGTGCGCAGCTGCAACGCCGGCTGCACCGTGAACAAATGAGCCGGCTTGGCCATCACCGCCGGGGTCAGCTCCTGCAATGCGTTAAGCTGATCCAGAATCCAGATTCCGCGGGCGTGCGAGCCCAACACCAACGCATTGTCGCGTGCCTGAATCGCGATATCGTTGAACGGCATGGTGGGCATGTTATTCTTGAGCGCCACCCAGTGCGTACCGCGATCTGGGGTGAAGAAGACACCAAACTCCGTGGCCAGATACAGCAACTGCGGATTGCGCGGGTCTTCGCGGATAGTACGCGCCACTCGCGCGGCCGGCAGATCACCGGTGATGCTCCGCCACGTGGTCCCGTAGTCGGTGGTCATGTACACGTAGTTGGCCATGTCGTTGCTGCGATGGTTGTCGCTCACCACGTACGCCGTCCCAACGGCATGGCGAGACGCCTCTACCCCCGCAAACCACGAATCCTTTGGCAACCCGGGAAAGCGCGCCGCCTGATCATCCCAGCTCACGCCACCATTGCGCGACACGCGAAAACGTCCATCGTCGGAGCCCACATACAGCACGCCGCGCAGTCTCGGCGATTCTGCGAGTGCGGTGACCCCCGGGAAGTAGGGTATGCCGTCATCCAGCGAGAGTGTCGCTTCACCGGGCTTCCGCCCCATGAGCGGCAGGGTGGAGCGATCCACCCCGGTGGTCATGTCGCCCAGGTCGGTCCAAGTGATGCCGCGATCGCGCGAGCGGAACAGGTGCTGCATGCCCACATACAACGTGCTCGTGTCATGCGGTGACAACACGATCGGTGAGTCCCAGTTGGCGGGATGCATGGCGTTGCCGAGGACCTGCGTTGCGCCGGGCTTGCCCCAGGTGGTCCAGTTGCGACGACCCGCGATATGTCCCGTGGAGTCGCCGGGGCGTAGATCCTGCACCTGCCACGTCCGGGTGTCGTTACGCTGCAAACCCAGATACTGCGACGCCGAATACACAGTGCGCGGGTTGAGCGGATTAGGGACCACAAAGAACCCGTCACCGCCACACAACCGCGACCAATGCTCGTTCAAAATGCCGCTCGTGGTCCAACTCGCGCTCGGCCCCACCCAGCAGCCGTTGTCCTGCAAACCGCCGTACACGTTGAACGGTACGGCATTGTCCACCGCTACGCGATAAAATTGCGAAAGCGGCAGCGACGCCACATACAGGAATGACACGCCGCGATCATAGCTGATACCGATGCCGCCGTCGTCGAGTTTGATCACGTGGCGCGACTGCGTGGGATTGACCCAGACGAAGCGATCATCACCGTGCGTGGTGGTCCGCGGCGCGGTAAAGGTCTTGCCGCCGTCGTTGCTGTACGAATACGCGTTGAGCATGTACACGCGCTGGTCGTCGCTGGGATCGATCGTAGGCTGGCTCGCATACATCGGCCGCGGATTCCAGTCGCTCATGAAGGTCCACGTGGCTCCCGCGTCTTCGCTGCGATACACCCCCGCCTTCCGCTGGGTGTACGCCGTGCTGGCGTTGTAGCGCGCGCCCTGCTCGACGCTGATCACCAGAATGCGCGGATTGGCGCGATAGACCGCGATGCCAATACGCCCGTATTCGCCCTCAGGGAGTCCATTGCCCGTGAGCTTGGTCCACGTCACGCCAGCGTCGGTGCTCTTCCAAAGCGCGCTCCCAGGGCCGCCCCCGTCAAAGCCGTAGGCGCTGCGCCGGCGCTGGTACGTGGCCGCGTACAGCACGCTGGCGTCCTTGCTGTCCATCGCGATATCGGTCGCGCCGGTTTCTTCGTCCACGTAAAGCGTGCGCGCCCAGGTGCGCCCGCCGTCGGTGGTGCGATACACACCGCGCTCGCCCCCGGGGCCCCACACCGAGCCCTGCGCCGCCACGTAGGCGATGTCCGGATTGCTGGGATGCAGCACGATGCGCCCGATGTGCATGCTCGTACGCAGGCCCATGTTGGTCCAGGTCGCGCCGCCGTCGAGGGACTTGTATACCCCATCCCCCCAGCCCACACTCTGGCGGTTGGCGCGCTCGCCGGTACCTACCCAGAGGATCTGCGGGTTGGGCTGAAAGACCGCGATATCTCCCACGGAATGCACTGGCGCGTCAAACACCGAGGCCCACGTGACCCCGTTGTTCGTCGTGCGCCATACGCCACCGGTGGATGACGCCACGTACATCGTGTACGGGTTCGATTCCACGACGTCCATGTCAACGACGCGACCGCTCATGGACGCCGGACCGATGGCCCGGAGCGCTAGCCCGGCCACGTGGGCCGCGTCCATCGGAGCCTGCGCGTGGGCGGCACCGGCCGCGAGCGTACCCGCAATAAGGACACGGCGGAGGAGTACAGCCATCGAGCGTCCGACAAACGATCGCAGGGCGCTGGGCGGGACAACAAAGCCAGAGGGTCGCATCGGCAAAAAACGGCTTCGGGGGAACGCATACGGCAATGTGCCAAGGATCATGTCGCCAATAGTGCGCCCGCAATCCAGCAGTTCGCCACTGCGCCGCGTATCTTTCCCACTTGTGTACCTGAGGTGTCTCGCGCGCCTGACCCGTGCCGCCGTGCCCCTGACCCCTCCGGCATCTTCCCACGCTCAGGACCCGCCCGTGTCCCGTTTGCCCGCCCGTATCGCCGCAGCCGCCGGGCTGCTCCTCGCCACCGCGGCTCCAGCCCTCGTCGCCCAGGACCAGGCGGCCACAAAGCGCGTACCGCGCGCCGATCGCCCCGTATGGGCCGACGAGGGCCCCCGCACCTGGGCTCCCCGACCCACTGCGTCGGCCATCACCGCCAACGATCTGCGCACGCGGCTGTACCAGTTTGCCGATGACTCCATGCTGGGGCGCCGCATCGGCGAGCCGGGGAACGTCAAAGGCACCGACTACATCGCGCGGGAGTTCAAGCGACTCGGACTCAGGCCAGCCGGTGAGAACGGTACGTTCTTCCAGGCGCTGCCATACGGTCCAACCGGCTTCGACAGCAGCACAGCCCGCCTGGTGATCGGCGGCAGCGTTTTGGCCGCCACCACGGATTGGATCCCCATCGCGCCCAACCCAGCCAACGGTGTGGGGAGTCGGGTAGACATCACCAACACGCCCGCGATCTTCGCCGGGGTCCTCGGCGATACGGCCGTCATGCTGGACCCGGCCCTGTTCGCCGGTAAAGTGGCCGTCTTTGTGGCGCCCGCTGCCGGTGCCGCCGTGGCCGCCAGTCGCGGTGCCCCCATGTCGTTTCTCAGCTGCGCCGATGTCCCCGACAAGTTCGGCGCCAACGCCGCCATCGCCGAAGAGGCGCGCGTGCGCGTACAGGCCGCCGCCAACCCCGGCGCCGGAGCAGTGGGGGCAGCCCGACGTCCCGCACCCGCTGGCCCCGTTGGCGACCTGCGGGCACAACGCGCCGGCGCGATGGCAGTGCTCGTAATCGGCCTGGAGTCACTCTCGCCGACCATAGTACAAGCAGCGTTCACCGGACGGATGGGCATGCGCCCTACCGCCGCCGCAAATACCACGGTCCCGGGCAGCGCCACCATTTCCCGCGCGGCCGCCGAACGCCTCTTCGGTCAATCGGTGAACACGCTCACCGTCGGTGCCGTCGGCCAGCCCGTAACCGCCTCGTGGAGTCACGAGTGGCGGATGGCGGCCGCGCCCGCCCGCAACGTGATTGCCGTACTGCCAGGCTCCGATCCCGCGCGCGCCACCGAATACGTGCTGGTAGGCGCCCACAACGATCACGTGGGCGTGAACAGTACAGTGGTGGATCATGATTCCCTGCGCGCCGTCAACATGGTCACGCGACGTCAGGGCGCGAACGACCCTATCTGTACCCCCACCGCCGATCAACAGCGGCAGATCGACTCACTCATCAAACGTGCGCGCAGCATCCGTGCACCACTCCGCGACTCCATCATGAACGGCGCCGACGACGACGGCTCCGGTACGGTGGTGATGCTGGAAATCGCCGAAAGGTTTGCCAAGGAGAAGCCGGCGCGCTCGATTGTCTTCATCTCGCATCAAGGCGAAGAAGCCGGACTGCTGGGCTCACGCTGGTTCACCGACAATCCTACCATCCCGATCGAAAACATCGTGGCGGCGCACAACATGGACATGGTGGGCAAAGGCCGAGTGGAGCAGGTAAAGTATGGCGGACCGAATGCCGTGCAGATGCTCGGTGCGCGCCGCCTCTCGCGGGAGTTCGGCGATATCATCGACTCGGTGAACGCGAACAGCAGCGAACCGATGGCCATCGACAAGAGCTGGGATGTAACGGCCAACCCGCTCAACCGTTTCTGCCGCAGCGACCAGGTGAATTACGTCCGCAAGGATATCCCGGTGGTGTACATGTCGCTGGGATATGCGCAGGACTACCATCAACATACCGACGAGCCGCGCTATATCGATTACGATCATGCCGCGCGTCTGGGGCGCTTTGTGCATGCGGTGATGACGGCAGTGGCCGACCGCAAAGACAAACCCACCATCGCGGGCCCGGACCTCAGCTTTCCGCAGTGCGCACGATAAGGGTCGGGGAAGTCGGTGGTAGGATGCGCCGCGCGTCGGTGAGCCGCCCGCCGTGCCGAACGTGACGGCGCCTGCGGTATTCACGGAGCGCACACGGACGGTGCGCTTTCGGCTCAGTGTCGCGATGATCGTGGTCGCCGGACTGGTGACGGCACTGAGCGTGGCGCGAGCCCGCGAGCGGCGCAATGCGGAAGAACGGCGGCTCAATGAACGCGCGCAGGAGGTGACGGAAACTGTCGTACGTTCGATCGACGCTACCGTACTGCAGACCCAGACGCTCCTCAACAGCATTGGTCGACTGATCGACTTTGGCGCCACACCCGCGCGAAACGATACCGTGCTCAGCGCACTGTACGAGGGGGGCCCGTCACCGTATTCCAATATTTACGCCGTGGATACCGCCGGTCGGAATATCGGCGCGGCCATACTGCCGGCCAGTGGCCGAGCCGTGGTGGATATCTCGCGCCGATTGTATTTCCGCGAAGCGCTCCGCACGAAGCGCTTTACCGTGGGCGAAATGGTGCGCTCGCAAACATTGGGTGGCGCGCCATGGGTGATGCCTTTTATCAATCCGGTGCTCTCGCCCGATGGTCGGCGAGTCGTGGCGCTGGTCGGCGCCTCCATCCTGCTGGACTCGCTGGATGCCATGCGGATCGCCCGCGGCTTGCCGATGGGTTCCGTGATTTCGGTCATCGATACCAGCAGGACGATGGTGTTCCGATCTGCCGACCCGGATCGCTGGATCGGACAGCACCTTCCACTGGATACTGCACTGGCCGCGAATCTGCGCGGAGAGAATCTGCAGATTTTCACCCGGACGTCGTTGGATGGGGTGGAACGCAGCTTCGGATCGCGACTCACCACCCGCGTCCCGTGGCTGGTCTACGTGGGGATCCCCACCGATAAGACCTTTGCCGTGGTACGCTCACAGTTTCTGACCGATTTGCTCTTCGGCGCATCACTCGGCCTCGGCGTTTTACTGTTTGGTTATTGGGTGACCAACCGCTTCGTCGCCCCCATCGAATCGCTGACGCGCGACGCGCGCGCGATCGCCGCTGGCGACATGACGCGTCGTTCGCAGATTACCTCGCAGGATGAAGCAGGCACACTGGCCCGCGCCTTCAATCACATGGCGGACACCATCGTCGAGCGCAGCACCGCCCTCGACACCTCGCGCGAACAGTTGCGACAGACGCAGAAACTGGATGCGCTCGGGTCGTTCGCCGGCGGGATTGCCCACGACTTCAACAACTATCTATCGTCGATCATGGGCCACACCGAGATGGCGATACAGGAGCTTCCCGCCGATTCGCCGGCCCGCGACGATCTTATTGGCGTGCTGTCGTCCGCCGAACGTGCCGCCGATCTGACACGACAGATTCTCGTCTTCAGTCGCCGTCAGGTGGTCGAACCGCAACAGCTCGACGTCAACGACGTGATTCGCGGGATCAGCCGGATGCTCGACCGACTCCTCGGCGAGCGGATCACCATGGAGACCTCGCTGCCGGTTCTTGCGGGCTCCGTGCGCGCCGACCGCGGTCAGCTGGAGCAACTACTGGTCAATCTCGCAGCAAATGCGCGCGACGCCATGCCGAAGGGCGGACAGTTCCGGCTCTCCACACAGCGAGTGCCGGTGGTGACCAACGATCCGGTCCACGTCGGCGTGTTCCCCGGCGACTTTGTCATGATCTGCGCGGCAGATACAGGCGTCGGCATTCCTGAGAATGTCCAGGCGCGCATGTTCGAGCCGTTCTACTCCACGAAGGAACGTGGTCGCGGCACTGGCCTGGGTCTGGCGCTCGCCTACGCGATGGTGCAGCAGGCGGGCGGATACATTCGCGTGGAGAGCCGAGAGGGACAGGGTGCCCGCTTCTTCGTGTACCTCCCGGCGCTTGACGATGCGCCAACCGCGGTGCCCGCCGCGCCCCCGTCCAGCGAAAGCCTTCGTGGCAGCGAACGGATTCTGCTGGTCGAAGACGACGCGGCCGTTGCCTTTGCCACCAGCCGCTTGCTGACGCGGGCGGGCTACGTCGTGGTCACCGCGCTGGACGCCGAATCCGCCATGGAGATGCTCCGTGGTGCATCGGGACCCTTCGCGATGATCCTGACCGATATTGTCATGCGCGGCAAATCCGGCGTGGATCTCGCGCGTGACATCGTCGCCCTCGATCCCGGCGCGCGCGTGCTCTTCATGAGCGGTTACGCTGACGACGAAGCCCTCGTGCAATACATCGCCTCGTCAAAAACGCCGTTTCTGGCCAAGCCGTTCGCGGTGACCACACTCTTGCAAACGGTACGTCGCGTGCTCGACACCCCACAACGGAGCATCGGCGCCCCGCCTCGCGTCGGCGATCCCCCACCGTATCCTCCGACGGAGCGTTCGTGAGCCAGTCCCAAGGCTTCTCGTCCCGCGGGGCCATGATGCTCGCCATGCTCAGCATGGCGGTCGGCACCGGAAATATCTGGCGCTTCCCACGCATCGCGGCAAGCAACGGAGGTGGCGAATTTCTCGTGGCTTGGGTCGTATGCCTCTTCGCATGGTCCATTCCGCTCATTCTCATCGAGTTCGGCATGGGCCGCATGACGCGACTCGGCCCGGTTGGCGCCTTCGTGCGCACGGTGGGCAAAAAGTCGGCGTGGATGGGTGGGTTCATCGCCTTTGTCGCCATCGCCATCATGGCGTACTACTCGGTGGTGTGCGGCTGGACCATGCGCTACGCACTCGCCGCAACGCTCGGTCAGGTCGACGGCGACAACTCGGTCAGCTTCTGGCGCGACTTCAGCACAAGCACTGCACCGGTGATCCCCCATATTCTCGCGATGTTGGGGGCAACGCTCATCGTCGCCAAAGGTGTCAAGGGGATCGAACGCGCCACCAGCCTGCTCATGCCAATCCTCCTTGGCATCATTCTGTTGCTCACCGGTCGTGCGCTGATGCTGCCCGGCGCCAGCGCGGGATTGGCGTTCTTCTATGGGGTGGACTGGGACAAGCTCGGCAACGCCAACCTGTGGCTGCAGGCGCTCACGCAGAATGCGTGGGATACCGGTGCCGGATGGGGCCTTGTACTCACGTACGCGGCATACATGCGTAAGAACGAAGACACGGCACTCAACGCGTTTCTCCTGCCGGCCACCAACAACCTGGTGTCGCTGTGCGCCGGCATGATGGTCTTTTGCACCGTCTTTACCGTGGTGCCACAACTCGTCGCATCGATCGCCAGCAACCCGCAGGCACTCGCCGACTTCCCCGACCTGCAACGGGCAGTGGCCAGTGGCGCCGCGCTCGACGCGGATCTCGTACAGCAAACAATCTTCGGCGCCGGCAACGAAGGCGTGACCTTCATCTGGATTCCCAAGCTGTTCTCCACGCTGCCGGCCGGCGGTGTCTTCATGGCGTTCTTCTTCCTCGCACTGTTCTTCGCCGCCTTCACGTCACTCATTTCAATGGTCGAGCTGGGAACTCGGGTCCTGCTCGACATGGGCTGGACACGCGCACGCGCCGTGTGGGTGGTCGGCCTGTTCGGACTGGTGCTCGGCCTGCCGTCAGCCTTTTCGCTCAACGTGCTGCACAATCAAGACTGGGTGTGGGGCGTCGCCCTCATGATGTCGGGGCTGTTCTTTGCCATGGCCATCATCCGCTATGGCCCCACCAAGTTCCGCAATGAGCAGATCAACCATCAATATTCGAACATTCGCGTGGGCGCATGGTGGGACTGGGTGATCCGCATTCTCGTTCCGCTCGAGGCCGTGGTGCTCATGGGCTGGTGGCTGTGGCAGGTGCGCGGAGAAGGCGCCCTCGATCCGTTCGGTATCGAGAACATCGGCACCATTCTCCTGCAGTGGTCGATCGTGCTCGCCCTGCTGCTGTTCTTCAACAAGCAGCTCGGCAATATCCGGCCAGTAGAAACGGCTGAGATGGACGCGGGCATGATGCCGCCGAGCATCCCGTAATGCGTACGTTCCGTCAGACCGTGCAACCGCTTCGGCGCCTGGCTATCGTGAGCCTCGCGCTCGGACTCGGAGCCCGCGCACTCTCCGCACAGTCCCGTCAGGAGATCGGCACGATCTCCGGCGGGAACCCGGTGCTGCTCGAAACGAAGACGGTGTCGCGCGCAGCGGGCATCATCACCGCAGCGGTTCGCGTGAAATTCCTCAAACCCACCAAAGTGCCGGCCGGTTTCTGGTATAGCTCACGCACGATTGTCATGCTCGATTGCAAAAAGCAGCTCGTCGCGGTGAAAGAGAACTGGTACTACGCCGACGAAGCGGGCGTGAAGATCGGCAATCACAAGGTGGTTGGCATTCCCGGCTACGCCACGCCGCTGCCCGGCTCGATGCCCAAGGTTGCACTCGACCATCTCTGCCGCACACGCTGAAAGTCCGTGCGTATCGGCCGGACGATAATCGGGCTACGGCTGCTCAATGGTGAGCAATGCGCCGAGTGCAGACGCCGCGCCGCCCTCTAGCGGCGTCTGGATGGTAGCGCCGTAGAATTTGGCCACCAAGCCGAGTGTGCGTCGAATGCTGGCGAGATCGGCGAGATGACCCACGATTACCACATTGGCCAACTGCTCCGCACGCGCAGCGTTGATCGAAATAACCGCGATCACTTGCCCCACCATGTTGACCAGCGCTGCCGCGGTGTCTTCGCGCGAGGCCTCCACCTCATGCCGAGCGACGCGTCCGAAATTCACGGCCGTTGTTTCCGGTGGCAGACTACCGATCGCACCTCCCAGCACTTCGCCGATCGTGAGGTTGTGCGTCGTATCCTTGCCACACAGCGCGAGCGCATCGATCTCGCGCGGGTCCACGGTGCCGATCATCAGGCGCCCCAGCCCCACCAGGGTGCCACCGCCTACACCGGTCCCCGTCACGTGGCGCGAGCCCTCGTGTGTCGCCGCGACCACGGCGGTCCCCGACCCGGCGCTCGTCACGAGCGCGGATTCAACACCGGCCAGTGCCAACCCGCCACGCCCGATGGCCTGCACTTCGTCAACCCGATGGAGCGGACGCCCATCGATCTCCGCCGGCAGCAGTTGCCGATTTCCCCCGGTGATCGCCATCCACGCCACATCTACCGGCGTCAGTCCGCCAGCTGCCAGTACCGTCCGTACTCGGGCGGCATCGGGCTGGCCGACACTCGGCAATGTCCAGTGCCGCCAGGTCGTGCCATCGGCGTTGCGCGCCACGACGTCCGTGTTGCTGGCGCCAAAGTCGATCGCGACGCCGCGTGTGGCCGCCTGGTCAGCCGCGTGCATCACTGCCCCGGGCGGTAAGTCCGCGTGGCGTGGGCGACCACGTCTTCGCGATAGTAGTTCACGTCCTTGAAGCGACCGTTGGCATAGTCCTGCGCCTGATTCATGAAGTACGGAGAGGCCGGGTTCCCACTCACACCACCAGCCAGCGAGCTCTTGGCCTTGAGCCGCGGCCCGAACTCCACCACCGCAATGAAACTGTTGCCGCGATTGCCGTAAATGCGCTTGTTGCGACGCACGCCGTTCTGCGAAAACGCGGCCAGCGACCCCCAATTCGCCGACGCAAACGCCACCGGAATACTGGGCTTCGCATCGTCGTACTTGGCGTCGATCGTACCATCGAGGCGCTGAAAGCGGTTGATCTCACTCCACGGCGTCTTCCACGAGCCGAAGTCGCGCGTGAGCATTTCCACGCTTCTGGCCAATACGCCGAGCAGGTCGGCGCCTGCTCGGGGTCCGATGGTGCCGCGGGCCGAGCGCCCGAGCTCCTCGCCATAGGCATTGGCGAGCGACATCGCGATCGAGCCCAACGCGAACCGCAGGTCCCACGCGCGCAGCGTGGCAATCGGCTCGGCTAACTGTTGCTTGAGCGTGTCGGCACCCGGCAGCATGTCCCATGCCGCCAGCAGCGGTGGCAGCGTTGTCTCAAAGGCCGGGAGATAACTATCGTACGCTGCTGCGATCAGGCCATCGATGGTGAAATCCTTGCGTCCCTGGAGCACGCGGGTCGCATGGATGCCGCGCGCATTTTCGAACTGGAACTTCGCCATGTATGTGGGGAAGTCCGCCATCTTCGGGCTGTTCGGACCGGCGGCGGTGAACGGCCAATTATTGGTGTTCGTCAGCCAGCCCGTGGCGGGATTTCGCACCAGAATGGTTTCGCCAAGTGGATGCAGTCCTTGCCACTCCGTCTGCGCCGTGCTGCCGTCCACCGGCTTGGTATAGTCGAACGCCGGATTGCGTTTCGGAATGAAATCGCCGTTCACGAACGCAATCGTCCCGTTGGCATCCGCGTATACGGTATTATTCGACGAGTTGGTGCGCAGATCCATCACCTTGAGAAAGCTGTCGTAGTCCGACGTCTTCGTACGCAGGAACGACTGCTGGAGCGCCTTGATCGGCTCCTGCATGAGCCGCACCGCCACCCACTGGCCATTGGCGGCACGCACGATCGGTCCGTGGTGGCTGAAATACGCTGTCACCTCACGGCGCGCCATGCCCGTGGCGGTGGCATACGGCAACACAATACGCTTGGCCGTCATCACCCGCTCGGCGCCATCGTAGCGGTACAGCACCTTGCCGTCGCGCTCAACCACCGACACGAGATACTCGTCGATGACATCACCACCGCCAGTGGTGTGCATCCAGCCGTTCTTGTCGTTGAAGCCTTGATAGATAAAAAACTGTCCCCACGTGACCGCGCCGTAGGCCTTGAGACCCTCCTCGCTGACCACGTGAATCTCTGGGCGGAAATAGAACGACGTGTGCGGGTTGATCAGCAGCAGCGCGTGGCCGTTCTGGGTGTTCTGCGGGGCAATCGCAAATCCGTTTGATCCGGCAGGTTCTTTCGGTTCAAACTCGGCGTCACGCTCGTCAGGCGATGGCCTCGTTGGCGTGAGACCCATGCGCGGCGCATAGAATTGCTCGAGTCCGCGCTCTTCGATGTCGGCAATGTCTCCGCCGATGCTGCCCTCAGTAAACGTGAGCGCCATCCACGGCTCAAACGTCGTGATCAGCTGCGGCTTCACCTGCGGGTGCGTGGCCAGATAGTAGTTGAGGCCATCGGCGAACGCGTTCATGAGCGTCTTGAGCCACGTGGGGCTGGCGGCGTACTGCCTCTTCATGTCGAGCGTGTCAATGAACAGCTTCATGCGCAGGTCCTGCCACAGCGCCTTCTCGCCCTCCACCTCCGCCGTGCGACCCATGGCGGTGATGTAGTTGGTCTCCACGCGATGGAAATCATCCTCGGCCTGCGCGTAGACCATACCGAACACCGCATCGGCGTCGCTCTTGCCGTAGACGTGCGCGATTCCCCACTGATCGCGCACGATCGTAACGCGACTCGCCTGCTGTTTCCAGCGGGCCGTCTGGGCGGAAAGCAGACAGGGGGCCAGGATCAGGCCAGCCAGCAGGGCCGAACGAAAGATCGAGCGCATAGGAGGGGAGTTACGGGGTGGCGCGATACACCGTGATACCGCTTTCTTCGAAGAGCTGTCGTTCCGTAGCACCCTTCGGGAGCACATGGTCCCGCGCATGTTCCACAGCGAGGACACGCGAGTAGGGCTTCGCCTGCCAGCGTTCGATCAGCCGATCCAGCATGCGCGATTCATACGGCGGGTCGGCGAAAACCAGATCGTAGCGTTCGGGGAGCAGCATATCCGCGAAGGGGAGCGCGTCTTTCTTGTACACGCGGGTCTTTTCCCGCACGCCGAGCGCGGCAATGTTTGCCTTGAGCGCATGCAGACTGGAAGGCCGGGACTCCACAAAGTCCACGTACTTGGCCTTGCGAGATAAAGCTTCGAGACCGATGGCCCCGGTACCGGCGAACAGGTCGAGCACGCGCGCGCCTTCAATATCGGCCCGCAGTAACCGCATCATCGCCACACGAATGGGCTCAGCGGTGGGATGCACCCGGAAGTCGTTGGGCGAAGTGAGCGTGCGACCAGCGAACGTACCGCCAACAATGCGCATGGGAACGCCTTACTCGGGTTGATTGCGCATATGATCGGCCAGATGATGCAGTTTTCCGTGCAACATGGCCCGTAGGGAATCGGGCATGGCGTGTTCGGCGAGCGCGCAGTCCATGCACAAGAGCCACTCGTCGCGCTCGCGCTCGCCGATGGCAAAGGGGAAATGCCGCATGCGGAGCCGGGGATGGCCGTACTTCTCTTCGTACACAGGCGGGCCACCGGTCCAGCCGGTGAGATACAACACCAGTTTCTCGCGCGACACCTTGAGGCTGGTGGCGTGTAACGCCCGCACGTTTATCGCTTCGGGCGCCGAGTCCATGAGATCGTAGAAGCGATCAACAAGCGCGCGAATTCCCGCCTCGCCGCCAAGCGCGTCAAACGGTGTGAGTGTGGCCCCTTCCATAGGGGAATCCTAGTAGGCGCACGGACTCCCTAGCAACGTCAAAGCTCGGCAACCAAGGCTGCCGAGCTGAAAAGACGAGCGGTGAGACGGCAATACGTTCGGCGGTCAGCGGCGCCCGTTTGGCATGATAATGCCGCCGCCGTACCCACCCATACCACCACGACCAATCACGGTGCCAATCATGCCGCCGGCCATTCCGCCGTTCCGACCGCGACGACGATCATGGATCTCGCAATGATCTTCACCCGCCCCACCACCACGGATGATGACGCCGATCATACCCCCCATCCCACCGCCGCGCCGTCCACTCTCGCCGCGATCGCGGCCAGTACCAGCGGCGGTGGTAGTCACGGTTCCCGAGCCGGGCGACATGTCGATCACGGTCGCGCTGGGCGCCGGCGTCTCCGACTCGGGACCAGGCGCCGGGGCCTGCGTTGCTTCTGCTACGACCTCGGCCGGGATGGGCGCTTCCCCGATCATCTCACTCGTGGCCGTCTCCTGCACCTCGGCCTGCAAGGTGGGGCGCGGGGCACGGCGTGGCGTCTGGACAGCGTCCCGCCGCCCAGGCGCCGTGCCGCTCGGGGCTCCGGTCGGGCCCCCTTCCAACGCCGACACCACTGCCGTTCGCGGTCGCTCGGCGGCAAGTGCGAGGCTGAGGTCACGCTCGAGATCAGCCGTCATCCCGTCGTCCCCCTTGCTGCTGCCGCAGCCGGCCAAGGCCAGCGTTACCGCCAATCCCGACATCGCCACCGTCGTCATCGCCTTGCGCACGCTTGTCTCCTGGCCGCTGTGGCCGTCCGTTGACTGGATCTCCCGATACGCCAAAAAGCGAGCGCGAGTCTCCAACTAGAGTATGCTGCAAAAGCCGCGCCACGCTCGATAGGCGACGACTGGTTGCCCGTTGGCTGGATCGCCTCGCGTTGGGCTATACGGCACACTACGGAGCGCGTCCTTCTTTGGTGACAACGGCTGTCCTGAATTTGGACCACTCGTGCGAACTCACAGGAGGCCGTAGACTCATCCCATGCGCACCGTTGTCCGTACCGGTATCTACGCCGGACTCATCAGTATGACGCTGGCGAGCGTGGCGTGTACGGATCCCGTGCGTGTCTCGACGGCCGACCGGCGCGCCATCGCGGACTCGCTCAGCGCCTTGGTGGTCGCGGCCTACGACTTCTCCGCCCCCGATGCCCCGCAACGGCTCCTCA
>Ga0105045_10002236_pt1 | contig 16258 bp, 17 predicted proteins | sample MAT02_FD_78089 | JGI IMG/M metagenome (GOLD analysis project Ga0105045, IMG submission 78089) | Freshwater microbial communities from Lake Fryxell liftoff mats and glacier meltwater in Antarctica - MAT-02 (megahit assembly) | ecosystem: Environmental > Aquatic > Freshwater > Ice > Liftoff...
ACAACGAGCGTTTGGCCGGTGATATATCCCGCTGCTGGTGAAGCCAGAAATAGGACGGCTGCGGCGACGTCTTCAGGGGTGCCGACGCGGTGGGCAGGAATGCGTTTGCGAACCTCTTCCATTACGACTTCGCCCAATTTGGCAGTCATTTCGCTCTCGATAAAGCCTGGCGCCACCGCATTGACCGTGATGGCGCGGTTGGCAAGCTCTTTGCTGAGCGTTCGAGTCAGTCCGATCATGCCCGCTTTGCTTGCGGAATAATTTGCTTGTCCCGGATTGCCGATCAGCCCCGAAATGCTTGCCATATTAATGATTCGACCGTATTTGGCTTTTCGCATAATGTTTGCTACCGCACGGCAGCAAATGAAGCAGCTGGTCAAATTAGTTGCGATCACGTCGTCCCATTCTTCGTCCGACATGCCTCGCATTAGCTTGTCTCGAGTGATTCCGGCGTTGTTGACGAGGATATCGAGGCGACCGTGCTCGGCTGCCGCGCCCTCAATGGCAGCGACGGCGGCAGCTCGATCCGTAACATCGCAGGAAATCGCCTGCGCTAATCCACCAAGGGCTTTAATCTTTTCAACAGTATCTTTCAGCTTGTCAGCGTTACGAGCTAGGCAGACAACCTTGGCCCCGTTCATGCCAAGAGCAATCGCGACGGCCTTGCCAAGGCCTTGAGAAGCACCGGTCACCACCGCGACCTGGTTTGAAAGATCGGCTTTGATTGATAATTCCATGGGGGCGGTTCACATCATAAAAAACAGGGATTTCCGCAAAAAATGCGGAACGAAGTATCGTTAAGTTAAATGTTTTTTAGGTCTCAGGGCCGTCGCCGAAACCATCCAAAGGCGTTTTGCGTGCGATTCGCTTGATCGTACCGCGCAGGATGCGGCCCGTTCCGACTTCGATGAAGCCTTCAATTCCGTCATCGATCATTCTTCGGATCGAATCTTCCCAGCGGACGGGGCTTACGAGTTGACGAGAAAGGAGCTCAGCAATGGGGCCGCCGTTTCGGTGCGCAGCGGCATCGACGTTACTATAAACAGGGTACTTCATGTCGCTAACTTTTACTGCTGCCAAGGCTTCGCCTAGCGATTGTGCCGCAGGTTGCATAAGCGAAGTGTGAAAAGCACCTGCTACGGCAAGAGGCATTACCTTGGCTGCTCCGGCGGCCGGTCCCGCCTCAATCAAACGGTGTATTGCCGTTAGATGTCCCGAAACCGCGATATTGCCGGTACAAAGAATATTTGCCGGTTGAAGGACTTCACTTGGGAGGCGGACCTGGTCGCAAAGTTTGGTAACGGCTTCGAGGTCGAGCCCAATCACGCTTGCCATCCCGCTTTTTACCGCATCGGCCGCTGACTGCATCGCCTGGCCGCGTCTTTGGACAAGTCGAAGTGCATCGTCGAACTGCAGCCCACCCGCGAAGCAAATCGCGGAGTATTCGCCAAGGCTAAGACCTGCGGCGGCTCGCACCTTCGAAACGAGTATGGGTTGCTCCTGACGAAGGACCTCAGTCGCTGCCATCGATACCACAAACAAAGCCGGCTGGCTGAACTCGGTAGCGTCAAGCCTCGACGAAGGACCATTCAAGCAGAGGTCAAGCAAATCATAGCCGAGTACGTTCGATGCGCGCTCAAAGACGCTATTGGCGATCTCGTAATTTTCAACCAGCCAACGACCCATCCCAACGGACTGAGCGCCTTGACCGGGAAATACGAACCCAGCCGAATCGACATCAAGAGACATGCCGACTATTGCTCGTCGCTTTCAACGACTGTTCTGCCCATATAGTAGCCGCATTTCGGGCAAACTGTGTGGGTCGGAACTGCGATTGAGCATGCCGGACAATAAGCGATTTGACGCTTTGTCAAGTGATGGTGTGAACGACGCTTGCCGGTACGACTGTTACTGTGTCTTCTTTTTGGGACGGCCATTGCACGTCACCCTTTTCAAAATTGCCAAGAATCGAGCCGTATACGAACGGCGGAACCTTTCGGGCCACGTATAGTAGAAAGTGCGTCGATTCTCGTCAACGGTCGCTTGGGGACTTAAAGTTTGACGTCTAAGCCGCGATCCAAGACCCACGAACTACCGCTCGTTCGGTCTGAGATTGGCACCAGCGGGGTTCTTTCGGTTCGAAATTCAGGTGTCTTAGATCCACTTCGTCCCGAACGAATTTCATCTTGGCGTCGCCAGGCTCCGTCACGCGGGCTGGTCTGGTCGCGAAATCCAGCGCCGGATTGTTGCGAATTTTGGCTCCATGAGTCCGAATTGCCGTTATCCGCTCTCGTTTGTACATCAAGACGCTCGATGATCAAGCCTTGGCTTTCCAGACGCTGGCGCAGGTCAGCAATACTGGCTTGGATTACCTGACGCGCTTGTTCGTTATCGGCAGTCACCGTTGCGGTGACGGTTCGACCTTTGACTTGCATTTCCAATTGGACGCCACCTAGTTCGTCAGGGTGCATCTTGAGACGCACATGTCCTCCGTCAGCACCCATCTTTTGGAACGCTTTGGCGATGCGGTGTACCAGCCTCGCTCGATCCGCAACGTCGGTCTGTCGACTCTTGCCGGTGGAACCCGCAATCGATGTCTCGGCCAGCGAGTCCCTGCCCCCCGTTCCAGTGCTAATCGACAGCAAATCTGTAGTCGCTGTCGAACCTTGATTCGTTGTTGGCGAAGACTGTCCCGAGACGGCAACGATTCCAGCGGATGCAGTCAAGGCAGCAGCCGAAGAAGTGGGCTGGATTGCAGTCGCTACCGTCGCAGACGACGCTTGAGCGGAAGCATCGGCGAGACCAGTGTCGGCAGCAGCCGACGGTAAGGTTTGGGAGGACGAGGTGACCTGCTGCTCACTGCGCAAAGACTCTCGGTCCTTCGGAGCGTTGACCGCATCTTGACGCGACTCGTTGAAGCTTGTTTCACTTCGATCGCGTTGATTCCGAGAGTCACGTCGTAACTCCGAGGATGTATCGCTCGCCCTAGCAAGTTGTTTGTCATTATTAACCGGAGTTACATTTGCCGAATCGTCGATCGGTCGCGAAGAATTTTCGTCGCTGATTTCACTCAGTACATTCGAAACAGATGTCTCAGGATCGGTTGCCTGTTCCCGTCCTTCGGCCGAATCGTTCCGATCGATGCTTTGGTCGTGATCGATCGGCTCACCGTGGGATAGTGCAGAGCCTGCGGTCTCTCCGTTGATTGGAATGTTCTTTATCTCTTCGTCTTCACCAGCGACGGCGACCTGTTGCGACGCGGTATTCGAGGCCGAAGCGGATGCCGTTTCGACATTGGTGAACTCTTTTTCAGCGAATACTGGCACCGAATCCCCAGGTTCTGTGCGACCAGCGACTGCGCTTTGCTCTCTTGATTCGACGGACTCGGTTCCGTTTTCTGAAAACCTACTTTCGGTCGTTGAACCGGTTGCCAAGGCAACCGGTTGAATAGGGTAGGGCAGGGGAGCGATGTCTGTTGATGGACTTTTTTCGCCAAGTTTTTCGTCTTGTTCGTCGTCGACTTGCCTTAAGTCACTTACTTCACCCGCATCCGATTTTTCGAATGGTTTGACGTTGTCCGCGTTCGAGCCAGGTTGGACGGGAGGCGTGGTCGCGATGGCCTCAAACACCTGCGCAAACACATCCGAATCGACTTCGAGCGATGGTTTTGCGAAAGAGCGAAATGAAGCGACCGATTCGCCTCGAGCATCGACCGCTTCTGGTCGACGACCGTTGTCTTGAATTTGCATCGAGTTCGCATCCCCCCGGAGCGACAGTCACGCGTGCGTCCGCGATCACGAACCCAAAGGTGCGAAATTATGCAGCGCTAGCGATCATTACGAGCTTCATCGATCAATTGTGTGGTGGGCATTCCATCGCCGATACGCTTCAGAATCAAGTGAAGCTTCTCCGCTTCGTCCGGCGTCGTGAACTCCGCTAGAATGTCTTTTCGTGTGTTCATTGGGATACCTTGAATAATATTGACGACGTCATCAATTTCCTGATCGGCATAGATTTTCATTAATTGATCTTTTGCTTGATCAGAAGCCAATGATTGCAGTGTACGGATGACCTCTTTCATCCCTTCCTCTTGCGCGCCTTTTTCGACTTCTTCAAGTTTACGATCGAAGGCTTCCCGGCGTTGATCGAAGCGAACTTCTTTCTCCCGCAATTCGACGGCTTTCTTCGTAAGCTCATCATCGAAGGTGCGTTGGCTTCGAAGCTTCAAGTCCATGTCGAGGCTCGACATCGTCCTTGCTTCTAGAATCTCTTCAAAGTCTGGCTGCTCGCTTGCGTCGGATCGATTCATGATCCTGACCAATTGTTCCCCTGAAATATCGATTCCGTTCAACATCGCGATGATCTTTGTTCCCGAATCAGCATTGAACGTTCCGCGCCAAACGAAGTACCCCATCAAGATTATCTGTGTGAGAACGGTCCCGATGCAGATTGCGCCGAAGGCTCGAAGCAGCATAGCTATCATTGTTGGATCCTCTGATGATGGTCAGGTTCAAAGCTCTGGGCATTGAGTTGATTCTCGTGATCGCTCTCTCTGGATGCTCGGCTACTTGATCGTTGGCGGCGCGCAGCGATTTCGTCTAACTGATCTTGAGCGATTTTTGCCTGATGCGAGTTCCAGCTTTCGCGATCATTCTCTCTTAGTATTTCCATTTGGCGCACCGAAGCATTGGCAGCCGAAAGAACTTGCTGCCGACGTTGCAGTTCCTGCTCGATGCTTTCTGCTGCGGCCACTGCCTGTGAGTCTTCAGCAGCCAATTGGCGTTCGTATCGTCCGTCGGAAAGCAAGCGATCCATCGACAGCGATCCGATGCGGCGATGGTCGCTTTCCGTACCCAAGCTTTTACGTTCTGCCGCGATCGCCTCGCGGCGGATCGCAATTTGGCGAATCGCTTCATAAGCCTCGGCAACCTGCGCGCGAGCCACATCTCGTTCATTTTCTCGTAATTGTAAGATCGTTTTGAATCGATACTTGAACATGGTTTATGCCGTCCCTGCCAACGCCAACAGGGTCGTGTGGGTTTGTGCCATGGGGACTACTTCGCCGGATTGCTGGGTCAGCAATGCGCGAGCGGGTTCTCGAAGTGCAATCGCTCGATCGAGCGCCAAATTCGATCCAGGTCGGTAAGCTCCGATCGAAACAAGGTCCGCACTCTTTTGATACTCGGACAGGTGCCGTCTCAGTTGATCAGCCGCTGCCTTAACATTCGGTTGCACCAGATGAGGCTGTAGTCGACTGAGGCTCTGCAGGACATCGATCGCAGGCCAATGGGACTCGCCTGCGAGAGTTCGCGAGAGAACGAAGTGACCATCCAAGAGACCTCGCATCGTATCGGCGATTGGCTCATTGTTATCATCCCCTTCGACCAGGACGGAGTAGAATGCGGTGATCGATCCGGTTTCAGTACGTCCGGCTCGCTCGACAAGACGCGGCAGTGAAGCAAAGACACTCGGTGTATAGCCCCGAGTCGTCGGAGGTTCGCCTGCCGCAAGCGAAAGCTCTCGCTGAGCCATGGCAAATCGAGTGACAGAATCGACAAGCAGCAAGACGTTTTTTCCCGTATCTCGGATCGCCTCTGCAATCGCGGTTGCCGTCCAGGCAGCTTGCATTCGTAGCGACGCCGGCTGATCGCTGGTAGCGACGACCATCACGCAGCGTTTTACTCCATCGGTACCGAGAGTGCGTTCGATGAAATCGCGAACTTCACGACCTCGTTCCCCGACCATCGCGATCACAATCGCATCGGCGGCGGTGCCTTTGGCAAGCATTCCTAGCAACGTGCTTTTGCCCACACCGGAGCCCGCAAAGATTCCGATACGCTGGCCTTGGCCAATCGTTAGTAACGCATCAATTGCCTTCACGCCTGTCGCTAAAGGCAGGTTGATCGGAGGCCGCTGTAGCGATTCGGGGGCGGCGCGATCGACGTCGATTAAAGACAGGCCTTTGGGTAACGGCTTGCCGTCAATCGGGCGGCCGAGCGCATCAACGACTCGCCCAAGCATCGCTGGGCCGACCGCAACTCGAAGCGACTGATGGGTCACTTCGACATGATCGCCTGCGGCGAATGCTTTGCTTTCCGTCAACGGCGCAAGAATCGGTCGCACGCCGCTAAATCCAATCACGCGGGCGATCGTTTCGGAGTTGTCGATCGAATCGATTCGGCAAACCGCGCCCAACGGTGCGGTCATGCCTTCCACGACAACCGTTGATCCAACGATCGCGAAAACGCGACCAACAGTACGGTAGGTCTGCGTCGAGCGAATCATTCGACGACAGTTGTCTAAGTCGGGCAGGGTAGGGGAGGTGATCAGCGTCATAATGTCCTACTTCAGAAATCGCTAGCTTGTTTCTTTAAGCAATCGCTGGAGCGTAGCGAGTTGAGTTTCCAGCCCCGCGTCGACCTGGCCGCCGAGTTGACGAACGACGACCCCTGTCCTAGAAACCGTATCATCTGGGATCAAACTCGAATTCTCAGGCAATCCGGGAGTCGCCAGCAATTCATCCAAATCCTTCCCCAATTCGGCAAGCGTTTCTGGATGTACCGCAACCGTTATCCGCTGGGCAGAGCGAGTTGCCGAAAGAGCTTCGGCTGTCCAGCGGATGAGAATCGCGGGTTCTCGATCGAGTTTTGCACGTACAACCCGTTCAGAAATTGCCATCACAAGTGACACGAGTGTTTCCGCGTATTGCTGCATCCAAGTCTGATGCTGCGACGCGATTTGATCGATCATTGACTTCACAGCGCCCGCATGTTCGCCCATCCGTTGTTGGATTGCCGTTTGAAGTTTCTTGTCGGCTTCTTGCGCCGCCAGTTCGCGGCCTTTCGCCAGGCCCTCCGCATTCGCAAGGGTGCGAATCTGTTCCGCTTCAAGCTTTGCAGCATCGAGCATTCTGGACACTTCATCACGACAATCATTTAGCCGCTGATGAGCCTGGCGCGCCAAGTCGTCCAGATTGAAGCCTGCGAGACCTGAAGGTGATGACGCACTTGGCATCACTTGAGGCGAATGAGGTTTCAAGACAGTGGCGATGATAGTTTTCCAGTTCGCGATGCGGGAACGTTTAGGCAGCAGTCAATGAAACACGTTGCGCTTGTTCGGATAGTGCCATCGTCGCCACAAGCTCTTTGGCTTCATCGATCTCTCGCAATTCAAGGCTGCCCAGCGACGCTAGCTGGTCTCGAACCTGCTTGGCCTGCTTGCGAGGAAGTGAAGCAAAAACTGCTTCGGCCGTCGCATTGGGCAATCCGCAGAGCGCCAGCAGTGCCTGTCGAATAGGCGCCTTGCCCAAGGCGTCGCGAAGCTGCGTTGCCGGAAGGGAGACCAAGAACTGGTGAATGGAATCGGTAGACCGAAGGTGCGACAGTGGCGGCTTCGTCCCTCGAACATCGTTTTTTCTTGCTAACTGCGGGTCGCCAGAGTCGGACTGCTCTCGCTGAGTGCCTTCCGCGATTCGGATCGTTGAAGTCGTGGAGTTTCGTTGTTCAGCTCTGATCGCGTTTGCACTAGTAGCGAAATCCGGTTTTACAGTCGTACCAGAATCCACAGCACGCATGGTCTCTGGAATCGATACTCTTGAAGTGGTCAATTCGCTTGGCAGCTCTGCTAGGATCGCATCCAACGCACGTTGTCCAGCACCGTTGACAATCGTTGAATGCGATCGCGGTGCTGGAGAAAGACGAGTCCGAAGCTGGTTTCCGATATCATCGAGGAGCTCATTGGGTAACTCGCTTAGCGTCGCCATGCGACGCATCGCCTCAACACGTACATTGACCTCGAGCCGTGGAAGTACGCGAGCGGCCTGCGATGGTGAGATCGATGCCAGTATGATGGCAAGGGTTTGTGGTCGCTCGCCCGATAAGTGTGCAACCAATGATTCGTCATCAACATCGCATAGGAACGCAAACGGTACAGGTTTCTTTCCATCGGTGTTTTCTGATCGGCCTGCGTGCAATCCTTGGTCTATGGGCGAACCATCGGCGTCCCGTTCATTCAAGTTGCGAATGGCCGTTCGTGAGAAGATAATCTCAGCCGCGTCGGATGAGTTGGTTTTCCCGTTCGGTCCGCCGTTGTTTGAGTTGCTGCGAAGCGATCGAGTGAATCCGTCAATCGCTCTTCGGCGTTCCAGCGGATCGACATCGGAAAGTGAACTGAGGGCATCGCGAACCAATTGCTGTGTATCGCCATTGAGCGAGCCCAAAAGACGCTGGGCAACCGGCTGAGGGAGACTGGCCAACACGATCGCGATTCGACGCATCGTTGATTCTCTGGCGTTGGTCATTGATACCCCGTTCTCAAACTTGGCGACTGTCTGCCGTGATGCAACTGCTCACGACGTAGCCGACTTGTAGAAGAAAATCGAAGGCGATGAAAAGAGCGATTTACGCAGCTTCGGTAATCCAAGCACGGAGGACGTTTGCGGCGACATCGGGATTCCCTTCGACCAGTCGTATTAATTCTTCTTTTAAAGAGCCTCCAGTAATTTGCATGCCTTCCGTCTCGCTGCCTTTTGCCGACTCAGCGACGCTGTCCTCAACAGCCTTAGGAAGTTCAAGCCCAAAGCCTTCGTTGAATCCAGGGACGGGGCTATTGGAGCCACTCGATAGCGCCGAACGAGCGATCAACATTGCAACCGCAGCGAGTCCGAGCATCGCGAGCGTTTGCCAAGAGTTCGCCAACCAAGTCATGGCTTGCCCGGTTGAACTTGACGTAATAACGACGGGGTCCGGCAAGTCGGGATAGTCCCAAACTTGAACCAGCGGATACGGATCCTGGCCGGCTGGCAGAGGCGGAAGAAGCGGAGTGACTGCTGCCTCAATTCTTTTTTGAGTCTCGGTTCGCTTGTCCTGAAGCTGGGCAACCGTTGCTTTGGGGGCGTCGATCGCAGTCTTACCCCGATTCTCTTTCAGAAAGTCTTGCAGAATCACTTGGTCATAATAACTCGCCGGGATTCCAACGGACACACGGACGCGTTTGACTTGAAACGATGCCATTCGAGACTGTTCGAATTGTTGGCCGACCACACCATTGGCTTCGCGTTCATCGGCTTTGGTCTTGCTAAGCTGTTCGGTTTGCTCAAGGCTTGTTGCGCGATTACCGATCGCGTTGGGAGCCGTGCCGGGCACGCCGCCTTGAGCGGGACGGTTCAACTCCGTGTCCGTTTTCTTGGAATACTCTGACAAGTTTGTCCGCTCAGCGTCGTACTTCAAGGTCGTTTTTTCGGTGCCCATGGTGGGGTCGATCTCGGCGTGGGCCGCAACTCGAATAGGGCCATAGCCGACAAGAATTTCTTGAATTTTTTGTTCGTAAGTGGCCTCTTCTTCGAGTCGCTTTCGAAGCATGGGGTCTTCATCATCCAACGCAATTGTTCCGCTGGCGTTGGTGTCGATGACGGTGACGTCTTCCGGTGTCATCCCAGCGAAAGAACCACGAATTAGATCCTTGATCTGATTAATGCGACCCTTTGTGAGAGGCGTATTCCCTTCCGGCGAAACGACAACGCTCGCGGTTTGAGCACGTTGACGCGACATCCCGAAACGCTCGCCACGGTCGTACTCAACACTGGCCCAGCGGACTTCCGAGAAAGAAGAAATTTTGTTTCCTAGGTCTTGTTCTTTCGCATGCATCTCTCGCGAGATGCGTTGTTCGCTTGATTCGAACGGGCTCGCCTTATCAATCGCCACCTGAATCGATGATCGCAACTCCATTGGCAAGCTGGCCGATTCCTGGAGTGCGGCTAAGTATTCGCTTCGCGTCTCGTTTGGGATTTTGATCCGGCGACCCTCGCGAGTCCAACCGTTCAAACCTGCTTGGCTGAACGCTAGTTCAACCGAGTCAACTTCGTTTTCACCCAAGGTTCTTCCACCAAAGAGAAACTCTCCTGTTTGACGACCTTCACTACGAACCAACAAACCGAGTCCGATCAAAATCGTCGCCACTAACATGCCCGAGATCACTCGAGATTGCATCGGCATCGCGAGGAATGAATCACGGATCGGATTGATAATCTGTTGGATTAAGTTCATAGGGGCGTTCGATGTCTAAAGATGATTTGTCGATAGCGAGTCAGGCCTTTTCGCAAGTAGAATCTAGATCTGAATCTGTTGTAACTCTCGATACGCTTCAATGAGCTTATTGCGTACCTGCAACATCATTCGAAACGCTAGGTCAGCTTTTTGGACCGCAGTTAAGACTTCGGCTTGATTGACGTCACCACCGGTGAGCATTTGATGAACCATGTCATCCGCATCGGTCTGCATGGAGTTGACTTCATCGAGCTTGCCGAACATCAATTTCGCGAAGTCGTTCGTCGCGCCGCCCGTGCCGGAAACAGATTTTCCTGTGAGGCCTTCCAACGCGCCACCACCGCGAACGCCAAAAGGGGACGCAATCGGCGAGGGCGGAAGGGGAGGGCCGATAGGAGTCACGGATGAAAGAACTTAACTGAGAGGACGGGGATGTTAGAAATCGCTCCGATGTCGGTTTAGAGTGAACGACCTAAGCGAGAATAGTCAACGTTTCGCGACTAAGGTCTTTCGTAATTTCCATGACGCCGACGTTGGCTTCATAGGCGCGCGTCGATTCGAGCGCATCGACCATTTGGGTCGTCATGTCAATGTTCGGGTACGCAACATAGCCTTTGTGTTCACCCTCATTGATGGCTAGCGGATGGTTTGGCTGATAACGATACAACGGTTCCGCGTCATCCGACTTGATTGCAGCCACTTTCACGCCGGCAGCACCGTCGCGAGTTGATTGAGACGTGTCCGTTTCAAAGATGACCTGGCGAGCTCGGTACGGATTGGCTTTGCCAGTCTCATCAGTGATCGAAGACATGTTGGCAACGTTACCGCTAATCGCATTGAGACGCGTTCTCTGCGCAATCAACGCTGAAGTGCTGATATCTAACGCATTGAGCATTTTCTATTTTCCTTTAACAATGAGCGGTGAGATGTCGGATCCTACGCTCGCTCGGTGATCGCCGCGCGAAGCATCGCAAACTGGTTTCGCATGGTGGCAATCGCAAGATTGTGCAGACCTTGGTTCTTCGCGATTTCGGTGACTTGTCTTTCTAAGCTAACGTCGCTGCCATCGTGGAAAACGATCGGTTCCATCGTTTCTCGCGGACCCGACTTAATGTCGTCTCGCTGAACCGGATTACCAAACAGGTCGGTCTGTCGTGAAGCAGAATTGCGGCCTGCGTTTCCTGGGGACGGGTGTTTCGCATTTTCAATGGACTCGGCAAGTGCTTCCTGAAAGCGATCAACTTTCAAGTCGCGGGCGCGGTAGTCCGGTGTGTCAAGGTTGGCAATGTTGCCCGCAAGCAATTCGTGTCGACGTTCCGTGAATATCGCGGTCTGTTGGAGCGCAGGGATCGTTGTCGAATTGAAGAATTGAAACATCACGGTCCTCCGGGTTACCCATCACTACGCAGCTTTACGGGCCGCGTTGCTGAATGGAAGTACGATCGTGACCGCTGCACCGCCTTGTGGACAATTCTGCCAGTGCGGTTTGCAACCCAGCGAAGCGGCTGCGATCGATAGATGGTTGCTTCGGTTTTCAGCGTCGCTCCCGGTGTCTGCGATTTCGAGCTCTACACCATTAGCGGTTTGACATCCTGATACCGTGAGTTCGCCACCGTCGGGCATTTCTCGAAGTGAATCGCTAATTAGCGACTCAATCAGGGTTTGTAAGTGATCGCGGCTTGCCGTCGTCATTAATTCGAGATCAATGTTCATCTCAAAGAAGACGCGTGCGGGATGCTGGCGAAGCATCGGCGAAGCAATTCGCTCCACAAGTACCGCCAGAGAGGACAGTTCAACAGGTTTGATGTTTCGACGGATCATACGACGCTCCCAGCACGCGAATCTCAAGGCACTTGAATCTAATGAGGAAAATTCATAAAGATCCCATACGATTCTTTCGCTAACTCGATCAATGCCAACTTGCTCAAAAACTTTTCAAGGGGCGGCTCAGGTCGATCGCGATCGATTTGCAAGTGGGAATCGCGAAATTTGAAGTTTGCCGAGATCCGGTCTAGACTCGCGCCGTCGGGGATTGCTACGGTCGGCTTCAGAGACCGCAAACGATGGATTTGCGGCATTTGAAAACTTCCAAACGGAATGCACCAAAGTGAACGTCAATTTTTTCGAATGGCTGCGAGACGGAGTTCGACAATCGGTATTGTTGGGTGTTAGCGACGCAATTGAACAAATCGGCACCCCTGCAGATTCGGAAGAAATACACCCGGGAGTCGCCGCGTTTTTGCAAAGCGACAAAACTGAGGAAAAGCACATCGGTCCTCCAACTTCGGGCACTCCACGAAATGCAAGTCGAAAACGACTGGGACGCTCGCTGAAGGACATTGACCAGTCTACAGCGACCGCATCTTAGCGATGACAGATCATTGAGACGCGAGTGGGTCCACCGATTTTAGATTCCAACGCGAACTTACCACCGATACTGTTCACTCGAGCTTTCATGATACGCAAGCCGTAACTGTTCGAGGACAAATTATCAGGATCAAAACCGCGACCGTTGTCGGAGATCGTTAGCGTGACGCTGTCGTCGCCCGCGTCCTTGACGGTAACGTAGACAGCCGATGCTCGCCCATGACGTATTGCGTTGCTAATCGACTCTTGAGCGATCCGTCGCGCGGCGATGCGGTGTTGATGATCTGTGAAAAAGAGATCGTAGTCGCCTTCGGTCGTAAGGCTAGGTTCAAGGTCGCGTCCGAACCGTCGGACAGACTCCATCATCTGTTCCGTCCAAGTTAAAGTATCTAATTCAGGCGGATGTAATTCGCCGATCAAGTGACGCCCGACGGTCATCGCTTGCTTGAGCGACTCAATCGCCTCTGCGATCTCTTCGCGGACCGGGCCAATATTGTTTAGAGAGGCATCAACCCGTGTTTGATCGTGATGCAAGCGATCAAGAAGGGAATCGAGTCTCATTCGTGTCGCGAATAGGAATGGGAACAACGAGTCATGGATCTCGCCTGCAATCGAAGCTCGTTGATGTTCAATCGCGTCCTGAAGATCGCTTGTCGAAATACCCATTGTTGGCTCAGCCGAACCAACCCTTTTTGTCAAAGCTTTCCAGCGCCTTATCCTCGGTTTTTTGAATATCGAACAGCTTGTTCAGTTTGGTGATCTTGAACACTTCCATTACGTTCGCTGAGACTTCGCAGAACTTGAGTGTGACACCCTGAGCTTTGCACGCCTTATTGAGCATGACCAGTTTGGTGATCATTGCCGAAGACATAAAGCTAACGCCACGAAAATTCAGCAGCATCTTTTTGTGAATCGCCAGGGGCACCGACTCTTGAAGTTCTCGCCCTACCTGCTCGATACGCTGGCTGTCCAGGATTTTACCGTCCGTGAAGTAAACGGCGATGATCTCGCCTTTGGTTTCGACATTGATGGCGGCCATGCTGTACGGTCTCGATGCAACGAAAAAGGGGCTAAATGGATAAACGGAGACCTCAATACGTTAGCAACAGCGTCGCCTTATCGCAATTCGTTGACGAGTTTCTAAATCGATTGGTGCATCGGTTTTTCTGAATTATCGATGCTCTTGGGAAAAATGTTGCCACGACAAACGCGTCGGCGATCCGAATTGGCGAATTCGCGTATTTCCGCCAGTCGTTGTCGAAACGGCGTCAGAACACGGGAAATCTAGTATTGTCATGCTCGCCACCGCAAACCATTGGCTATTGCTGGATGACTTCACGAATCGCGGAGGGGAGGAAGCGAATCAAGTCATTGGGTGTCATGCCTGCTTCCCCAATTTCCTTTGCCGCAAGATCGCCCGCTCGGCCGTGAACATAGGCCCCCAATTTTGCCGCAGGGAAGGGCGAAAATCCTTGTGCCAAGAACGAAGTAATAATGCCCGTAAGGCAATCGCCGCTGCCACCTTTTGCCATCCCTGGGTTGCCCGTCGTATTCGCCCAGCATTCTTTGCCGTCGGTGACGATCGTGTTAGTCCCCTTGAGCAAAACGACAACATCGAGCTCGGCGGCAAGCTCGATCGCTGCCTTCGTCTGGCCGTCACGGTCGGTGGCAAGAACGCCAGTCAGACGCTGCATCTCGCCGGGATGCGGCGTCAACACAGCCGGACCGGCGATTTGATAGTCGTCATTGGATACAGCGACGATGTTCAAGGCGTCCGCATCAAATACTCGCGGTACTTGGGACATACAACATGCGAGACTTACAAGGGCAATGGAACCGGCTCCCGTTCCCATGCCCGGTCCAATTGCGATGGCATTGGCAAGCTGTGCCTGGGACTCAAACGTCGACATGGCACTGGTGTCGAAGTGGCCAAACGCGGTATCGGCTGCGGCAACGGTCATCATGCAGGGGTCAAAGCCCGCGACCGTTTCAAGGCATCGATCGGGAACAAGTGCAGTGACCAACCCCGCGCCGGTGCGCATCGCTGCCATTGCCGAGAGTGATATCGAACCTGCCATGCCTCGCGACCCGCCGACGAACAAGGCCCGACCATAGTTTCCCTTGTGCGAATCTCGCAGGCGACTTGGCAACAAAAAGGGAGGGCAGGAAAGTGCGTTCATCGTGACGATTGTCCATTCATGAGGATCGATCAAGTAAGGCGGAGCGGATCACGTCTTCGAGTTGCGTGGCAATCAAACCTGCCACATAGCCGCCTTTGAAGCCCGCATCGATACCGACAACGGAAACGTTTGACGAGCACGAACAGAGCATTCCCAGCAGTGCCGTTATGCCCCCGAAAGTCGTGCCATAGCCAACGCTTGTAGGAACCGCAATCACAGGGCAAGCAACGTGACCACCGACCGCACTGGCGAGCGCCGCTTCCATACCCGCGATCACAACGATCACCGAAGCTTGGCGAAGGCGCGGTACAACAGAAAGCAAACGCTGCGGCCCTGCGACTCCAACGTCGTGGATTTCATCGACCGCGACGTTCATCCAAAGAAGCGTTTGCACTGCCTCAGCTGCGACAGGACTATCGGTGCTTCCCGCTGTAACGACCGCCACGATCGGACGTTCGCCAACCGGCAGGGATTCAACGGGCGATTTTTCGACGCCTTCGTCCGCAATACTGATTCGCATCGTGCGGGCTTCTGAGTGGTAGATACAACGTTCAAACTTCGTCTCGATCGCCTTTGCATTGGCGTCGTTGAGTCGCGTGATCAATACAGATTGTCCATGGGTCAACTGAGTCTTGGCGATCGAAGCGATCAGCTCCGCAGATTTTCCTTCACCATAAATCACTTCACCAAACCGGCAGCGAACGGCTCTTCCAATATCAACAGTGGCGTTCTCGAGGGCGACGGTTTCCGTTTGACTCATTCGTAAGAGTGCCTGCTCAACGCTCAAATCTCCAGCCGCGACCGAGTCCAGCAGGTTTTTCAGGGCAGGGGAGGGCGGTTTTGAATTCTTCATTTCAAACAAAATCTAGTCCGGTTGTCAGCGCGTGGTCATCGCAGACACAATATTGGCGGGATATCGCTCGAATGCCTATCCCTATATTCCTAAAGAAAAAATGAAGAGCAAATGAGTAAGAGCTGCGTTCTCGCGTATTCGGGTGGTTTGGACACTTCGGTCATTTTGGTCTGGTTGCAAGAACAGGGCTACGATGTTCATGCGGTGTATGTCGATTTGGGTCAACCTTGTGAAGATCGACAAGCGACACTGGATAAGGCGAAGAAGTGCGGTGCTCTGTCGTCTCGAATTGTGGATGTTCGTGAAGAACTATGCCGAGATTTTGCATTCCCCGTTCTTTCTTGGCGAGCCAAGTACGAAGGGATCTATTTGTTGGGAACGTCGATCGCAAGGCCTCTGATTAGCAAGATTTGTTTGCAGGTGGCCCGTGAAGTCGGCGCGGTCGCATACGCTCACGGAGCGACAGGAAAAGGAAACGACCAGTGCCGTTTCCAACTTGCCGCCGAAGCGCTTGATCCCAAGATTAAGATGATTGCTCCCTGGCGCATGAAGGAGTTTCGTGACGCGTTTCCGGGACGCAATGCGATGATCGATTATTGTGCAAAGAATAACATCCCCGTCAAAGCCAGTATTTCGAAGCCTTACAGCAGTGACGAAAATGTGCTCCACATCAGCTACGAAGCGGGCAAGCTCGAAGAGCTTGACGTATGCGGAGTCGAGACCGTCGACTTCGGTATGACGGTCAGCCCGAAGCAGGCACCGGATAAGTCAGAGGAAGTTACGATTGCATTCGAAGCCGGTGTACCCGTGAGGCT
>Ga0105045_10002237_pt1 | contig 16257 bp, 7 predicted proteins | sample MAT02_FD_78089 | JGI IMG/M metagenome (GOLD analysis project Ga0105045, IMG submission 78089) | Freshwater microbial communities from Lake Fryxell liftoff mats and glacier meltwater in Antarctica - MAT-02 (megahit assembly) | ecosystem: Environmental > Aquatic > Freshwater > Ice > Liftoff...
AATATTATGGCAATGGCGGGTTTAACAATACATCTCTAAGAAATAGATTTGGAATGCATGATAAGCAAGCCTCTCAAATTTCATTGCTAATCAAAGAAGCAATAGCTGCTGGAAAAATTAAATCCAAAGACCCCGATAATGAATCAAAGAAATTTAGTTTATATGTGCCTTATTGGGCGTAAAATCTTATTTAACTCACTAACCGAAAATATGAACAATAGATTGATAATCAATAGATTTTTATTTAATTGGAATTCGGAAATCCGTTTATTCTTATTTAATTGTGACGGGTATTTATTTCATAAATCATTGATAATCAATCAGTTTTTATTTAACTCGAATTCGGAAATGACTAAAAAGTAATTATGAAGCACAATCCACGATATATTTTAAAACACCTTTCGGTTCGTGTTCCATGGCACGACAACGGTTGGAATGGTTCTGTTTGTAACAACCCAAAAGCCAATGGGGCTTGTTTAATTTTAAAAAACTGTGCCCTTAATCGCAACGATGAGCAAGAACAAAGTTTGGCAGGGCAATTATTAAGCAACTTATCAGAAGAGCAATATCCTGTGTGCGTTGGCGAAAGAGCCACCTTTATGGCAACATTTGCTTTTCATAAAACCATATCACATCCCTATGCCGAAAGTTCACCCAATACACACGGGCATTTAAAACCTACAAGGTTGCAGTTCCCTGCTTTTGCAGCAGCAGCAGTGCCTTACCATTGGATGCTTAAAGAAAATGCAAAAGAAAAAACTGCCATCTACGATTTAAACTACGATGATGCCAAAGAGCCACAACTCGACTGGGCAAGTAATGGAGGCAACCATTGGGTGCAGGAAATAACCAATCAAAAAGCATTACTCAATTGCTTTTTCGAGCATTTGCAGGAAGAAACTTCGTTGGTGTTTTTTTATGCCAAACAAGTGCCATTTGTAGAAGCCTCAGGCAGAATTTTGGCTGGGGTTGGTAAAATCAATAAAATAATTACTTCCGAAGCCTATGAGGGTAGCAACAATCGTTTTGGTGCTGCTTATTGGGAACATATGATTTTGCATTCTATTCGTAAAGAAGGGAAAAATGGATTTTTGTTACCCTATCATTCTGCCTTAGAATACCAACAAGAAAATCCCAATTTTGATGTAGCTGAATTAGCGGTAATTGTACCCAATGATAAACGCTTTGAATTTTCGTTTGGCACAGAACACGTAAGTAACGATAGTGCCATCAGGGTATTATTAGACTGTATCAAATCATTAGAGAAAGCAGAAGAATCAGGCATTGGCGCAAACCATCAAACAAGCATACAATGGATACACAATGAAATTGCACAGTTAGAAAAATTGCGTGGTGCATATCCCGGTATGGGTGCAGCACTTTGTGCATTTGGTATTGAAAAAGGACATTTTGTAGCAGCCGAAATTATCAATCAACTAAAAGATGATAAAGAAAATCCCTGGTTGCTTTTCGAGAAAGCATTAGATAATCCCAAGGGAATTTTATCAGATGCCGTAGCTGCACTTATTCCATTTATCTCAAATAAATTATACAAAAGATTAAAAGAAAAAGAAACACCTACAAGAATAAAGTTCTTGCATTTGTTGAGCCGATTTGATTTAAGTATTGACCAGGCGACTTTTCTTTTTGTAGAAGAAGTAAGGGCGAAATTGGGTATTAAACGCAAAGATGAAGAATATATTACTAATCCATATTTGATTTACGAAGATTTACGCTTTACCACAACACCTGTTGCACTAAGTACAATTGATTTAGGGCTATACTTAAAAAATGCACCTGACAATATATTACCTGATAAATTAGTATATAATGACCCTTTTGAAATACATCGTATTAGAGCAATCACCATACAACAATTAGAATTTGCTGCATTAAAAGGGCATACCTTATTACCTCGTAAAGAAATTATTAAACTAATCAGGGAACTTTCTCTTTCTCCTACCTGTGCCATCAATAGCGATTATTACGAATTGGCAGAAGAATGTTTTACAGGTAGCATTGTATTAGAAGAAATGAAAGATGGTGAAAGAGCCTACCAATTGCAGCGGTTTAAAGAAACAAGAAATATCATCAGTCAAAAAATAGATGATAGAGTAAATGGCAAACGTTTACCACTTACTGCCAATTGGCAAAGTTTATTGGATGAAGCATTAAAACCCTTTACCAAAGGCGAACCTGATACTCAGGAATTAAAAGCAAGAAAAGAAAAGGCAACAGCTTTAAAGGAAATTACCGAAGCACGGTTTTCTGTTTTAATTGGTCCTGCCGGTACTGGCAAAACCACCTTACTCACCATTTTAGCAGGTCAAAAAGAAGTTGAAAACAATGGAGTGCTATTGTTAGCACCTACTGGTAAAGCAAGGGTAAGAATGGAAGAGGTAGCAAGAAACTTACAAGTAACTGCAAAAACCTTAGCACAATTTCTTTCAGGCTTTAATAGATATAACGGGGAAATACAACGTTATGTTTTTTCTGATAGATATTGTGAAGGGCAATATGAAACAGTTATTTTAGATGAAGCCTCAATGCTTACCGAAGAAATGTTGGCAACAACAATGGACTGTTTAAAAGGGGTTAAGCGTTTTATTTTAGTAGGCGACCATCGGCAGCTTCCACCTATTGGAGCAGGAAGACCATTTGTAGATATTATCAATCATTTGAAACCTGAGGGAATTGAAACGGCATTTCCGAGAGTTAGTAAGGGCTATGCCGAATTAACCATAAAACGCAGACAAGGCGGTTCTAAACGTGAAGATTTACAATTAGCAGAATGGTTTAGTGGCGAAGCATTAGAACCAGGTGCAGACAGTATCATTAATCAAATACTTACTACACCGAATTCGCAATACTTAAGAATGGAGCATTGGGAAAATGAAACAGACTTCGATAAAATATTTGAAAAGGTTTTGGTAGAAGAATTAGGTATGAGTTCAATTGAAGATGTGCAAACTTTCAATCAATCGCTTGGCTCTGCAGATGGCAGATATTTTAATAGTACAACTGAATCTAATTACTTTGAAATAGATCCTTCAGTTAATAAGGTGGAGAACTGGCAAATACTTTCTCCGATAAAAGAAAAGGTATTTGGAGTAAGGGCTATCAATAGAAAAATTCATAAACTTTTTCGGAAGGACAAAGTTAACTATTCAATTAAAGGGATCAAAAAAAGTTTTACAAATAAACAAGGTGTTTTAGTTGAATACACGGAAAAGAAGTTACCAAAACCAGCAGGGATTGAGCAAATCGTTTATGGTGATAAAGTTATCAATTTAGGAAATCATAAACGAAAAGCGGTTTACCCAAGTTTAAATGCCCTTGAATATTTAGCAAATGGAGAAATTGGTCTGGTTACCGGACAATTTAAAAAGAAGAATGCAACTTACAAAGGTCCTCCTCAATTTATGGAGATTGAATTTGCTTCACAAAAGGGCTTTGTTTATACTTTTAAATCCAAGGAGTTTGCTGAAGAAAGCAATAATCCATTGGAGTTGGCTTATGCCTTAACAGTTCATAAAGCACAAGGCAGCGAATTTGGCAAAGTGTTTTTAGTCGTTCCAAACCCTTGCTTTCTCCTATCAAGAGAAATGTTATACACTTCACTCACAAGGCAAAAGGATAAAGTAATAATGCTGTATCAAGGCAATGCTTTTGATATAAAAGCATTGGCATCACCACTAAAATCAGATGCTCTAAAACGTATCACCAACCTGTTTGTAAAACCTGAATTGGTAGAAGTTGAAGGGCAATACCTGGAAAAAAATCTAATTCATCAAGCCAGTGATGGTAAAATGTTGCGGTCAAAAAGTGAATTGCTTATTTACCAAAGGTTGATAGATAAAAAGCTAAATCCACTATACGAGAAAAAATTAGTGATTAAAGAAGTAGAGAAGCTGCCTGACTTTACTATCGAAAATGAAGAAACAGGGGATGTGTATTATTGGGAACATTGCGGAATGTTGTTCGATGAAGAATACAAACAGCGTTGGGAAGAAAAACACCAATGGTATAAAGACAATAAAATACTTGAAGGTGGTGGTGAAAACGGAACCTTAATAGTTACCGAAGATAGAGCCTATGAAATTGAGGATGGAAGTATTCGTGGAGCAATATCAGTAAAGGAGATTGATGAAATAATAAAAGAAAAGTTTAAAAGATAGTTGAGTTATGAAAATTAAAAACATCCAAGAATATCGTAGTTTTTATAAAAATGAAATTCGAGACTTACCAACTCGGGATGAAAATTTTATTGGCAATTTTCTTATTGATCCAAAATCAGGCAAAAAGAAATTTGGCTGGTTCGAAATTTACCACGGAGACAAAGAAGGTTATGGAAAAGCAGAAGCAGGTATTGAAAATTTTTTGCAAAGCTTTCTTGATATGGCGAAAGATGGTCAGGCAGTATATGAATTTTTGCAAAATGCAGTAGATGCAGGTAGCACACATTATTCAATGGTCTGGGGTAAAGATGAAATTGACGACAATTATTATTTGTTAGTAGCCAATAACGGAAAGATGTTCAATTTAGACAGTATTCGTTCCATTCTCAATGTTGGTTCATCTACTAAAACGAATGATAGTCAAACCATAGGTAAATTTGGTATTGGTTTTAAGTTAGCTCATCGTTTAGTAGGAAAAGACAATGGATTACAGGAGCTAATTAATGAAAATTCAGGTCCCATTTTATTTAGCTGGAAAAATTATGAAATTGAGCATTTAGCCAATGCTGAAAAAGTTGAACCAATTACATCAGAATATACACCAAACAATAAAGGAAATTTTGAAGTTCAAGACGAAAATCCATGGCTATTTAAAATATTAATTACCTGCTTTCCTTGCCTACCTGAAAATGATGGCATAACAGAATTGCCTAAAATGGCAAACGGTAAGCAAGCATTAACAAATCCTTTTAGTCAAACTGAATACGAGGTGCTATCTCGTTGGGTTAAGAAAAATCAGAAAATACTCAATAGAGAAACCTACAATGAAGGAGCATTATTTTTTATCAAATTAGGTACTGGTAAAGAAGATGAATTAGCAGAAGTAAATTTAAAAGAAGGGGTAAAGTTTGCAATTGCAATATTAAAAGAAACAGCCCCAGATGATGAAAGAAAAGGAAAATTATTACAAATAGTTCAGCTTAACGATGATGAACCTATTACTTACCCGGATTTAGAATATATAAAAATAAGCATTGATAAAGAACAAGAAAAAGACACCTATGCTCAGATTCGGTTTGGAGTAGATAACTATGCGGATTTGACCATTGAACAGCAAAGGCGAATGGATAATGAAGCAAATATTGAGGCTCTTTTTGGTTTTAGAAAGCACAATGAAATAGCCGAATATTTCAAAGGAGCACCAAACTTATATTTGTACTTTCCATTGTCTGAAGAAGTACATAATTTCAATTATATTCTTCATTCCAATGCTTTTTACAAAGGTGCTTCAAGAACTTTTCTACATAAAGGCGGAGGTAAAGAAGATGGTATAAATGAAAGATTATTAAAGTCTATTGTAACTAAAATCAATGAGAAATTAGAGGTGCTTTCAACATCTAAAAATTCTGCCGACAAATCATTATTTCTTAATTTTTATGCTGCTCTTTTAACTTCAGCCAAAAGTACCAATCAAGATAGGTTATGGATAGAAACGCCTTATATCAATCCAATAAATGAACTATTAAATAATTACATACCTGTTAGAAATTCATTACACAAAAATGATTACACCATAGTAACAGATAGTACCGAAGTATTTATTAAAAAAACCAATATAGCTGTTGATACTAATGCCTGGGGTTTATATAATGTGAACTGGTTTTACTGGAATGAAGTTGATGAAAAAATCATTGAAAAAAGTATTGAAAAGCTTGAAATAGATGAATACACCATTTTTGATCTGCTTAAAAATGAAGGTATCGACATTCAAATTAATGCTTGGCTAAATTCGGAAGATGAAAAAATAAACATTGTACTTAGTGAACTTGCTTCGTTTAAAGGCGACAAAGCATTAATTGATAAAATAAAACCACAACTATTAAAATTAAATCTCTTTAAATTTTCAAATGGTAAATTACTTTCAATATCTGAATTTTTAGAGAAAGAAAGCGAAGGCTATTTTTTACTTCACAATACACTTGGTGTTGTAAAAAATATTCTAATCAAAGCGGGTTTAATTACTACTATAATTGACTTGGATAAATATAAGTTCGTTGAAATTTTCAGATCCTATTTATTACAGGCCTCAAAGCACAAAGGATATACTGAACTTACCCAATTGTTTAGCAACACAGTCAAAGATGAAAATCTTGCCACACTTAGTAAGTCCGAAAAAATAAAATTATTTAATGCTTTTAGAACCTTCAATTCGGACAACGTAACTGAAAGAATTAAAGAGCTAAAACTCTTTAAAAATAATTTAGGGATAGCTGTAGCATTTAAGTCACTATTAGTTGCACAACCCAGTACCTGTTTAAATAGGTTTAGTATCTCACAAACCGAGTTTGACGAGCAATTAAAGCAATTTTTGTTAGATGATAAAACAAGCTTTTATCAAAATATTGTTTATACATTTTGGGATAAAATATTGGAATATATCTCTAAAAACAGAAGTAAGACAAAAGACGTTGTTACTGAAATAAATTCTTTATTCAATGATAGTAGCTGGTTGGAAAAACAAAAGCATTTACTGTCTAATCAGGATTTAATAATTTACAAGTCGCAAATTTTTGAAACAACTAATATTTATTTCAATAAAACTTTAAGTTTATTGACAGAGGATGAATTTACAAAGGTTCAAGAAATTTGCTTTAACTTTTATGAGCTTTATATTCCTGATAAGTATTTAATAAACTACTTGGAAGAAATACCATTAGCTTATGCTAGCAATACAATAAATCCTGCTATTAAAAACAAAAAGGTGACTATTGATGAGATTAACGATTTAATGCTTCTTTCGGCAAAATGCAATGTAGATTTTTTTGAAACCAATAGTATTTTTTTTAATGAGAATCGCTATATAATTGATAGCACATCAGGGTTAAAACAATTTAGCACATCTAAACCTGGTATTGTATCTTATATATCAAAGCACCATTCAAAGCAATTTGTTTTAATACCGGAAGAAATTAAAGTAGAAACCGGCAAAATTAAATTATTCGACACTGCTTTGGTGGTTCATTTAATAGAACTCTTTAGTAAAGAAACAAATACACAAGAATTGGATTTAATTGAATTGGTATTAAATGAAAGATACGATGATAAAAAAGCTTTATTAAGCAAGTTAACTTACCTAAGGCTTGATGCAGGTTGGGTAGAAGAAAGAAAAAATGAGATTTATCTAAAGTTGTTAAACGAGATTATCAACGATGTTCTAACTTCCGAAGAACTCAAAATTATTCAGGATAAGATATTAATTTATGAAAATGACGTAGAAATAATAATCGGCAATATTGATAGTGCTCAAGATACTATTGAAGTAAAGCGAGAGGATAGAACAATATATTTATCACAGTCACAAATTCTAAATTTAGAAAATGCAGAAACTATCAAGCTAATACAGTCTTTTCATGACCATGCCTTGAAAAGAAATCTAATTAACCCTACAAAAGCTGACAAATTATTTAAAATTTCAAAGGTTGGAATATCTGATGAATTAAAAATTAGGTTCACAGATTCTTTGACCGATAATCAAATTGAAAATAATCACCAGTTACTTTTTTTATTTTTATCTGGTAAGTTTGAAAAAGAAACAATTAGTGATTTTAACTTACTCTCACAAGATAATAATTGGTATAGTATACAGGGCGCATTGATTATCTATAATAGCGACAATTTCAAAAATGTAAACCCTGCTTATTTAATAAATGAAAAATATTCTAATCTTCAAGAGTTGCTTCATTTATCTGATTTAGAGGTTTTTAATTATGGTTTAAATGAAGATGATATTATTGCATCAAAGTTTTTATTTGTTAAGGGCATTGGCCCCAATATTTTGCACGGAGAAGATGAGCTTATTGCTAAATTAGACTATTTGTACGCTGGTTGGAAAATTCTGTCTTCAAACAGTAGAGAATATAAAAAAGTGACAGGATGGAACGATTATTTAGGTTTAATTCCATCTTATTTTGTTCTTAACGGGATGCAAACAGCAATAGAAAAACTACCTGAAAATTTTATCAGTTGGAGTGGAAAGGATAAAGCCAAGCAGGAATTTTTCAAAGCAATTGGTGTTAATGTTAATGATAAATTTTTGGAACCGTTTAGACGATTTCTTTCAAAAGAAAAAGATAGTTACCCAGGTGAAATTGATATGTTTAAATTCAATAACACAATTTTATTAAATACCTTAAATGGATTAGCTGGTGATTTTACCTTATTAAATCATATTCCTATTTCCTATGATGAGTCTGAGGACGTAAATAGAATTGTAGAAATTGAAAAAATTATTATCCACTTAACGGAAAACAAAATCAATTGCCCAATATTGGTGTATAGTAAGCAAGGGGTATATAATTTAGTAAACCCTGATACCAATTCAATTTATAGAATTGATGAAACGCTTCACATAAAACTAAGAATAGATAAAAACAATAATTTAGATGCTGTTTACGAAACATATTATATTATTAAAGATAGTTTATTATTAAATCAGCAAATTATTGAAAGTATTGTAGAATTGGCTTTCGACAAAGAATTTGAAATGTCGTTGAATTTCGAAATACACGATGAACCCTTTTACCATAATTGGAGCAAACAAAATAATATTATTCTAAAAAAAGAAGATGAACTAATGTTCCACATTTTTATTGATGGTAATGACGAAAAACAAATCATTGGTACAATAACGGATGGGTATTATTATCAAACAAAAAATACTGAAGGCATCACAACAATATATTATTCTAAAAATATACATTTAGATGGTCTTAAGTCTTATTTGGTGGTCGATTCCAATCCAATAGCTTCTTTGATAGCAGACCTTATTTCTAAAAGGGATTTAATGTTAGCGAGTATTTATAACGCCTATAATTCTGCAAGCAAAGACGATGTGAGTAGCGAACACCTGCAGGCATTGCAAGAAGCGTTTAGAGAAGAAAATTTAAAGCAGGAGCGTTCAAAATTAATAAGTACTCTAAAGGAAAATGCAAAATACTCTTATACCTGGATTATTTCTTATTTAGAATACCTATTAACGTTTTCTAAAAACTCAGCAGATAGCAGTAAGCAAAAAACAATACGATTTCATACCATTAAAAGGCAAGTGGTAAATGGTCTACTTTCTAATAAATACTTTTTGCTTTGTGGTGCAAGTTCATATATAAGTGATTTAATAGAAGATGTTAGTGATTTTTCTTTATCAGCTTTATTGAAAGGCAATAAACATTTGACATAACAGTTGAAGGTGCTCAGAAGCAAGGACAGGATTTGTTGATATTTTGTCCAAATGGTCTTAACAGAGAATTTACTGAAAATTTAGATGCTGTTTTTCAGCTTGAAATAACATTTGTAGCACAAATGAATTTATTGGGGGAATTAAAAAATGCTTTGTCTAATCGTAATAATATAGATACATGGGAGGCGATTAATACCACGCTGCCAAATCTACATTTTATATATGGCCCACCAGGTACTGGTAAAACTACTAACTTATGTAGTAAAATTTTAGATGAAGTAAAGCTGAATCCAAATGCGAAGTATCTTTTCCTTACACCCACAAATAAGGCTGCGGATGTTTTATGTAAAAAATTATTGAAGCCTACTAATTCCAAGGATAATCCAATTGCATTAAAAATTGCAGAATTAAAACAGCTAAACAATTACCTATTTGTTTATAGGATTGGCAAGCCAACTGACCCTGAAATTGAATCACTAGAGTTAGATGTTTATCAAGATTCGGTGAAAGATACCTTAATTAACCTGGCTAATGTCATAGCAATGACTATTCACAGGCTGCCTTATACAAAAGTTTTTGATATAAATGATGATAGAGAGATTAAGCTCTTTAAACTTGAAAACCATTGGGACTATGTGGTGTTTGATGAAGCCTCAATGATTAATCTTCCATATATAATATTTGCGATTCTTTCCATTTCTAAGTTTAGCCCAAATACTAAATTCATTGTTGCAGGGGATCCTAAGCAAATCCCCCCTGTTGTTGATGTAAATGATAAGGAATTCGAAGAATTAGATATTCAAGACGAGAATATTTATTCATTGATGAATATTAAGAGCTTCAATGAAAATGAACAGTTGCTTAGGAATAATGATACAATTGAAAACTTAAAGGTTCAGTACCGAAGTATAAAAAAGATAGGCCAACTATTTAGTGAACTTTCTTATGGTAAGTTATTAAAGCATCATAGAGAAATAGCCAAAAGTAATCCCAAGCCATTGCCTGTTGCTTTTCAAAAATTATTAAGTAGCAATGTAATGTTTATTGATATTCCGTTGAATAATGAAGATTCAATTTACAAAATCAGACAATTGTTTTATAGCTCCTATCATATTTATAGTGCAATCCTTGTAAGTGAAGTAATCAAATATTTTGATTCTACTCTTACAGAAGGGGATAATTGGTCAATTGGTTTAATTGCACCATACAAAGCACAAGCTGTTATGATGAACAAGCTAATTGCCTCTTTTGGTATTTCTGATAAACTAAAAATATATGCAAATACAGTTCACGGATTTCAAGGTGATGAATGTGATATTGTATTTTTTATTTCAAACCCTAATAATTATAAATATACAGGATATTCTAAATGTTTGCTTTCTAAAGAATATATTTACAATGTAGCCATTAGTCGTGCCAAAGATTATCTGATAATATTACATCCATTCTTTGAAATCCAAGACAATCCTTTTATTAATAAAATAAAGAGTACTTATCATTCAAACTTTGGAAATCCCTTGATAACCAAAGCTGCTGATTTGGAAAAAATTTTATTTAATAATAGTTCATTTATTTATGACAACAGCTATATAACAGGTCACGATAGTGTAAACGTTTTTGGTCAGTTAAAGGAAAAAGACGATAAAAAGTATTTCATAAAAGCAAATACAAATGCAATCGACATCCAATTAAAAAGTTAAAGCAATAATATGATATTAAGCAACGATAATAAATACAGGGGTATTATGGGTTCATCCTTAAAACTGGATGAATACAGCCACGTAGAAAAGCCATTTATAGAGCAATTAAAAGGCCTTGGTTGGAATACTGGCAAAAACCAGGTATTGGAGTTGCAAATGCAACAAACACCCGAACAGAGTTATCGTACCTCTTTTGCCGAAGTAATTTTGCAGCCAAAACTAAGAGAAGCATTAATCACAGTCAATCCATTTCTCTCCGATGGGCAGGTAGATGAAGTGGTACGTAAAATAACCACCTTTCAAAAAAACAGTTTAATAGAAAACAACCAACAAGTATTAACCTACCTGTTAGAAAATACTACTGTTTCTTCCAATGAACAAACTGGCGAATTAAGCCCTACAGTTCGTTTCATAGATTTTGGAAATGTAAACAACAATATTTTTACTGCCATATCTCAATTTAAAGTAAGGGTAACGGGTACAGACCACCACATTATACCTGACATCACTTTGTTTCTAAATGGTTTGCCTATAGTAGTAGTAGAAGCTAAATCATCTAAAGTAAAAGAACCCATTACCGAAGCCATTGACCAGTTAATGCGATATTCAGAGCAAAGAGGAGATACAGGCGAAGGAAACAAAGAACTATTTTTTTACAATCAGTTTATTATTACTACTTGCCGTACAGAGGCTAAGTTTGGAACAATAACTACCGGAATTGAAAAACACTTTTACCGTTGGACAGACCCTTATCCAAAATCTTTAAATGATTTAGAACACGGAGCATCAAGCCCCAACGACCAGCAGCGTATGGTGGCAGGAATGTTGGATTTAAGAAACTTATTAGACATTATCCAAGTATTCACTGTCTTTCAAATTAACGACAAAGGTCAAAAAATAAAAGTAGTAGGCAGATACCAACAATTCAGAGCAGTAAAAATTACAGCCAATCGTCTTTTAGAGGGCAGAAATCCTTTGGAACGTGGGGGCATTATTTGGCATACACAAGGTTCTGGCAAGTCGCTTACTATGATGTTTTTGGTAAGAGAAATGAGATTAAAACCTTCACTTCAATCTTGGAAAATTGTTTTTGTTACAGATAGAACGCAGTTAGAAGAACAGTTGTCTGAAACAGGGCATAGCATAGGTTTTACAATTAAAAACGCAAACTTCATCAACCCAAAGGCAACACCAGATGGTAAGAGTTTAAAAGAGTTATTGATCAACGATAATTCTGATATGGTAATGGCAATGATCCATAAGTTTCAGGAAAATGGAGATTTAGAAGGCTTGCAGATATTTCCAGAATTAAATGCGAACAGCAATATTTTAGTAATGACCGATGAAGCCCATCGAGGACAATACTCTTTGTTAGGTGCTAATATGGACAAAGCTTTACCAAATGCTACTCAAATAGGTTTTACAGGCACACCAACCACCAAAACAGAAAAAAAATATAAAGATTATATTGATAAATACACAATGCGTCAAGCTATTGATGATGGTGTTACATTAGAAATAGTTTACGAGGGTTTTACTCACAATGCGGAAATTCCTGACAAGCAAGGAATGGACAAAAAGTTTGAAGATGTTTTCAGCGAATATCAATTAACAGAACGCTTACAGATTTTAGGCTTTGGTAGTCGGGATGCTTATTTAGAGGCCATTGAAACTATAAGAGACAAGGCAAGAAATATGGTAACTCATTATGTTGAGCAGATCTTTACAGGTGGTTTTAAAGCTCAAATAGTTGCCAATAGCAGAGAAGCAGCAGTCAGGTATAAGGTTGCCATTGAAGAAGCACTCAAAGAAAAAATTGCCGAATTGGAAATCAATAATCCAATGAAAGTAAATATTGTAGTGCTAAAGCAATTAGAAACAGCAGTAGTTATTTCTGGTAGCCACAATGATTTGTTACACATCAAAGCCTTTACAAATGGAGATTATCATAAGAAAAGTATCAAACGTTTTAAACTGCCTTTTGGCAAAACCGATGAAGAAAATAAAGCCCTCAATGGAAATGTTGGCATTATCATAGTAAACAATATGTTGCTTACAGGTTTCGATGCACCAATTGAGCAAGTAATGTATTTAGACAGGGTAATTATTGAACACAATTTATTACAAACCATTGCAAGGGTTAATCGAATTGGTCCCGAAGGTAAAAACAAAGGCTTTATTGTTGATTATGTTGGTGTTGGCCATCATTTAAAAAGAGCCTTAGATACCTATGCCGAAAAAGAAATACAGGAGATTTTAGGTTGTATTTCAAATGATGAAGCAGAACTAAACGAACTGATAAAATCACACAAAGACATTTGGGAGTATTTGAAGCAACAAGGTTTAGAAGACCTTTCAGATAGTGATGCTTTCTTTGATGTGTTCTATGATGAGGATATAAGATTTGAGTATATCAAATTGTATAAAAAGCTAACAACTTGTTTCAATAATGTTTTACCTCGCAAAGAAGCATTAGAGTTTTTTAACGACTGGAAGGCATTTACAGAAATTAACGAGTTAGCACTCAAACATTTTAGAGATGGTCGTTTCAGTATGAAAGGCATCCCACCAAAATTGAGAGGTATTGCAGACGAGTTTTTAAAAAGCAGAGGTTTGGAACAAACTGTAGCACCTATTTCAATTATTGCAGAAGACTTTCAAAAGGGTGTAAACGCTAAGAAAAGAGAAAAAACAAAAGCAGCCGAAGTAGAACACGCCATCCGCCATTACATTGATATTAATATTGACGAAGACCCTGCATTGTTTGCTTCATTTGCCACAACATTAATGGAGATTTTAGAGAACTTCAAAGGAAACTGGAAAGCCATTTATGAAGAGTTAGAAAAATTAAGAGAAAAAATAAAGAACCGAGAAAAGGAAGAAACCTATGGCTTAGACCGTAAAAAACATATGCCATTCTTTAACTCATTTAAAGAGTATTTATTCGATAATAGAAAACTCACAGAAGAAGAAATAGCACAAAATGTTAATCTAACTCAACACATATTTAATTTAGTAGCAACAGAAATCAAATTAACTGGCTTTTGGGATAGCACACCGGCACAATTAAAACTGAAAGCCGAGTTGCAAAAAATGATTTTATCACCCGAGTTCAATAAGCTGCCAAACATAGTGCTGAAAAGAAATGAATTGATTTCAAGAATAATGGAATTGGCAAAAACCAATCATTTTAAAATCGTTACAGACTAATGCAGTTGGAATACGAAATAAAATATAGTAAACGAAAAACCCTCAACATTACCGTAGAAAGGGATAGGAAAATTATTGTCCGAGCCCCTGAAAATACTTCTATTGAAAAAATTGAAGAAGTATTACAATCAAAAAAACAGTGGTTAAGAGAAAAAATAAATCATACACAGAAATATCCAGCAGCAGCTCAAACTAAAGAATTTATTTCAGGTGAAACCTTATTGTACTTAGGCAAAAACTACCAGCTTTTGGTAGTGGATGAACCAATAGAAGGAATTGAATTTGAACAAAGGTTTAGAATTTCAAAAGTAAATCAACCTAAAGCAAATGCTTTATTTAAAAAATGGTATTTACAGCAAGCACTAAAGTTGATAAAGCCTTTGGCTACTAATTACGCAAAGAACTTAGGAGTAGTTTATAATGAGTTTAAAACCTCAGAAATGAAATACCGTTGGGGTTCTTGCACTCCTGCAAATAACATCATTTTCAATTGGCGTATAATCAAAGCACCAATGAATGTATTGGAATACCTGGTAGCCCACGAATTGGTTCATTTAATGGAAAATAATCATACACCAAGATTTTGGAATATTCTTTCCATACAAGTTCCTAATTACTTAAAGGCTAAAAAATGGCTAAAGGAAAATGGCCATTTATTGGAGGTAGATTTTTAATTAAAATTAAGAAAGCAAAAATGTAGAGAATGCAGCAAATTCAACTAAATATTATCCCAGAAGAGTAAATAAAATCTTAATTTTATACCCGAAAGGGTATATTTTATATAAATAATGCAATATTTATACCCGATAAGGTATAAAATATGTTACTACGCGAATTTATAAAAGAAAAAAGAAGGGCTACAGGGCTTACACAACTTGAACTTGCTGAAAAGGCTGGGGTCGGCTTACGTTTTGTTCGGGATATTGAACAAGGCAAGCAAACGCTGAGACTTGATAAGGTAAACCAAGTTCTGCAGTTATTCGGCTGTGAACTGGGACCCGTTGAAATAAGAAGAACCTAGCAACTAAGGGCAGAATCAAGAAAATTCAACATCAAGGATCAAAAAAGTTGGATCAAAATTGAGGAAAAAATAGAAATGAAAAAGACGGAAATAAAAATACAAAACGAAACAGCGGGTTGGCTCACACAGGATAAGAACGGATATCATTTTGTATATGATGAGGCCTACATTTAAAATGACAATGCAGAGCCTATAAGTCTTACGTTACCATTAAAAGACAAAGTTTTTACAAGCAAAATGCTGTTTCCTTTAACAATGCTCAGTCTTACTTGGAAAACAGCCATTAAAGCGGTTATATATTTGGCCTCAAAATTTAGATCCGGAGAGAAATCCGGAATTTTATAAATAGCAGAATACATAGATGCAAGTGGACATACGGTTGGAAAGATGCTTCAAACACTGGTAGAAAGTGAAGTAATCAATAGTTCTAAGGGTCCAAATGGTGGTTTTTACCTTAATAATAAACAAACCAATCAACCTATCATAAAAATTATTTTTGCCATAGATGGGAAAGAAGTATTTAATCAATGCGGTTTAGGATTAAGTAAATGCTCCGCTACCCATTCTTGTCCCATTCATAATGATTATAAAGCGGTGCGGGATCTATTCAGAAAGCTTTGTTTGGAAAAAAGTATTAGTGATCTATGTGATCCGGTGAATAATGGACTTGCTTATTTGGTAGGATAATTGTTTTTTATCTGATGTGTTCGTTAATTGAATAAGGACTCTGGCAAAATATTCCTGCAAAACAGGTGTTTACCCTTTCATTCAGTAATATCTGGCAGGCAAGCCTTGTATCAGGTAATGTGTTACCTAATCTTTTTAAGGTGGTCAATTCATTACGTTCATATTGGGTTGTGAAATTGGGTTGATTTAATATTTGTACCAAACAAGTAGCACAACGGCTCATAC
>Ga0105045_10002238_pt1 | contig 16255 bp, 15 predicted proteins | sample MAT02_FD_78089 | JGI IMG/M metagenome (GOLD analysis project Ga0105045, IMG submission 78089) | Freshwater microbial communities from Lake Fryxell liftoff mats and glacier meltwater in Antarctica - MAT-02 (megahit assembly) | ecosystem: Environmental > Aquatic > Freshwater > Ice > Liftoff...
CATTTCCGCGGCAAATTCGGAGGCATTTTGCGAAGATATATTCTGATAGGCGTAGGAGAGCCTGCCTTTTTCATCCAGTTGAACTGCAAAGGATTCGAACAGAATCCCCAGGAACTAATGGTTGCAGAGGGCATAAATAATTTTAAATGGCTTTTCAGCTGAAACTTTCATCGTGAGGTGTCATGTCTGACTGTAACTGGAAATAATTGCCAAATTCTGATTTCCGCTAGCCCGCAAAATACGTAAATAAATAATAATACGTAAATATTCAGCCTTTTTTCAATTAAAGATGTTCTACGGTCTTTACACGGGAGGCTATCTGTGCGGGTCTATAGGCAGCCAAAAATGTGATCAGGATAACGCTCAAGCTGGTGTATAGAAAATCTGAAACCTGCATCTTCACGGGATAGCTTTCCACGATGGATGAGGTCACCCCCAATGAAACCAGCCCAAACCTGTCCTGGAGCCAGCATATGACAAACCCAAGCACCAACCCAACCGCCGCACCTGACAGGGCAATGATGGCCCCTTCTTTCATGTAGATGGACCGAATCAATCTACGCGTAGCGCCCATGGCGAAGAGAACAGCGATGTCTTTTTTCTTTTCTATGGCCAACATGCTCAGGGAAAAGAAAATGTTGAAGGACGCTACTGCCAAAATAAACGTGAGGGTAATGAAAACAAACAGCTTTTCCAGTCGGATTGTCATCAGCAGACTGGCATGCTGCTCATCGGTATCTTTGACCAGAAAATCACTGCCCAAAAGCGACCGTAATTCATTTTTCACTTTTTTGATACTGTATCCTTCTGCGACTTTAATTTCCAGTGCCGTCCGTTTGTTTCCATAATTCAACAATTTGCTGGCAAAGTCCAGCGGCACAATTATATATTCATCATCAAACTGCTTTTCAATGCTGAATGTGCCAACTGGTTTGATTATTTCACGGTTGTACATACTACTGGGATCAATGCTTCCTGATCGGGGAGCCTTCGGATAGAATACCTGCAGGAAATCGTATTGATTTTCCAGATCTACCAAAAGGAAATAGGATACACCCAAGCCGATGATTGCATGGGGTTGCATTTCGGAGCCAAGGGACATTTCGCCGGTAAAATACCCCTTGGAAAACCTGCCTTGTTCCAAAAAATTATCAGATACTCCCTTGATGGTGGCAACCAGTTGATTGTCCCCATAGCGGAAGAGCGCGTTATCCTCAATAACCTCAGTGAGTACTTCTATGCCCTCAGTTTGCTTGATAGCCTGTAGCCATTCCGCCTCTACTTCAAACGACTTCCCCATGGCAGGTTCTACCTTTAATTCCGCATCGAAAGAGGCATAAAGCCCTTTGATCAACTCTTCCAGTCCGTTGAACACCGATAGGACAATCACGAGTGCCATGGTCCCCACGGCTACCCCGATCATGGATATCCTGGAAAGCACGGTAATAAAATTGCGCTTCTTTTTGCTGCGAAAGTACCGGGATGCTATGAAAAATGATAGGTTCAAGGAGTGGGAGTAATTAATGGGTTAGTTTTCCTGATCTTCCTCATCGGAGGCTTCGGGAATGTCCAATTTGGAAATGACGCCGTCCATGTGTTGGGCATAGGCTGCGGATTCATCTAAAAATAAAGCCAGTTCTGGGATGATGCGTACGGATTTGCCGATTCGTTGTCCCAAATTCCTGCGGATTGTCTTTTTGGCTTCGTTGACTTTATTAAAGAGTTCTTGTGTATTTCCACTTAGGAAACTCAGGTAGACTTTCGCCACACCCAAGTCCGGACTCATCAATACCCGGGTCACAGTCACCATCGTATTGCCGATCAGGGGCCGTGATTCCCGCTGAAAAATATCCCCCAATTCCTTTTGGATTAATTTTGAATATTTCTGCTGTCTTTTACTTTCCATAATAATAAAGTTATGACAAATTTAGTGAATTATATGTGTATCGGTTAATTTCGTGTCTTTCAATTAAACTTAATCTACCCCTTGTTACAATTTTTCAAAGTAAATGATCCTTTTCGGCTCTTGGGTATCCTGATACTTCTGGTGCTTCTTCGGATTCCATATATATGGCTGGACATGCCCTTGCTTCAACCCGAAATGATCTGGATGCTGATAGGGGAGCGTATGGATGGCGGATATGCCATGTACAGCCAAATCATGGATGATACTGGACCATTTTCTGCTTTTGTTTACTGGGTTTTATATGCCCTCTTTGGCAGGTCTGCCTGGGCGTTTCACAGTTTTGCGGGGCTTGTCATTGTCTTTCAGATTGTCTATATCAATTTTTTGTTTATTCGGTTCAAATCCTACCAAGAAAACAGTTATCTGCCCGCGGTTGTAATGTTGGTTCTTTTTCACCTTTCCTATGATTTCCTGGTGCTCTCTCCCAGCTTAATGGGCAACACATTCATACTTTTGGCATTTGGCCAGCTTTTTTCCCATACATCCATCAACCGGAACTCTACCGAATCGGTGCTGTTACTTGGGTTGTATGGTGGTTTTGCACTTTGTTTTCATTTCCCATTGATTGTATTTTTCCCGTTTATGGTCATCTGCGGCATCTTTATCAGTGGGTTTAATTTTCAGCAATTAAGCCTGTCGGTGACTTCGTATTTTATTCCTGTTACCCTCTATGGATTGTATTCATTTTGGACAGATAGTTTTTGGGATTTTTATAGGGAGTTTGTCTTGGCATCCAGGCAGGTGGTGCCGGTAGTACATATACCCTACCAAGAGTTATTGATATTATTCTCGTTTCCGATATTCCTGAGTTTGATTGGTTTGGTGTTGACTTTTGGATTGCGAAAGATGTATGTCAATCAGCAAAAGCAAAGTCAACTAATGGTACTTTATTTTATCTGTTCCTGCTGTGCCTTATTTTTTGCTAACAGAACTATTTCTTACCAGTTTTTGGGACTGGTGCCGGTATTTACTTATTATTTAATCCACCTGCTATGGGTTGTCAAAAACAAATATCGAAAGCAGTTAATTTTCTACAGCTATCTTCTACTTATTCCCGCCCTGGGGTGTTGGTGGTTGATTTTGAAGAAAAATGAAACAGCTGCCTTTTCTGAATATGCTATTACCGCAAAGGATCGACATCCCATTCGGAAAGGTGCGAGTGTTTTGGTATTGGGAAAGGATTTGGGCTATTATCAGGATGCTGTACCTGCTACTCCATTTATCAATATCGGTCTGGCGAAACAATACTTGGAAGATATGGGGGATTATGGGAAAAAGACATCCGTTTTTCGACATTTTGTGGAAGAAAGTCCCAATTATGTTGTCGATGAGGAGGGTGTTTTTGCGCAGATTTTGCCGTATTTTCCCCAACTAGCGGAGCGATACGAACGCCTTCCGGATGGCGTATACCAACTAAAAATTCCCGCCTATCGGTAAGGCGGGGATTTTTGATTTTTGAGGGGGTATTGAAATTTTGCTTAGAACAGGAAACTAACAGGGAATCTTGTTGACCCGCCTGGTATGCCTCCCGCCTTCAAATTCCGTTTGCAAAAACAGGTCCACCATCTTTACTGCCAGATCAAAATCCACAAATCTAGCCGGAATGGAAATCAGGTTGGCATCATTGTGCTGCCGGGACAATGATGCCAATTCTTCGTTCCAGCAGATGGCAGCTCGAATTCCCTTGTGTTTGTTGGCCGTAATGGCCACTCCGTTGCCACTGCCACAGATGATGATTCCACGGGTTGATTCGCCGGCTTCAACGCTGTTGCAAAGGGGGTGGATAAAATCGGGATAGTCCACTGAATCTCCAGTATCTGGGCCGAAATCCTTTACCCGAAAACCTTTTTCCAGCAAGACGGCTATTAATTTTTGCTTGTATTCAAATCCGGCATGGTCCCCTCCGATAGCGATTGCATCAATCATTGTACTTTTTCCTTAATTCCTCTTCTTCTACTCTTTTTTTCTTTTCAAGACGCTTGGCGATAATTATACCGATTTCATACAGCACCAATATAGGCATGGCGATCAATAGCTGACTGATGACATCGGGAGGAGTAATCAACGCTGATATTATCAAAATCCCGACAATGGCATGTCTACGGTAGGTCTTGAGCATCCCGGAGGTGACAAGTCCCGCACGTGAAAGAAAATAGATGACCACAGGAAGCTGGAACATAACCGCTGATGCCAACACAAGCATGGAAAGTGTGGAAATGTAAGAGGTGATGTCAAATTCATTGGCTATGGAAGGGTCCAATTGGTAATTGGACAGGAAGTTAATAGAAAGGGGAGCCAAAAGATAATACCCAAAACTCGCTCCCAAGAAAAAGAGTAAACTCACAAAAAACACTGCTCCACTGGCTGCATTTCGCTCTTTGTCGTACAATCCCGGGGCAATAAATCGCCATACTTCCCAGAAAACATAAGGAAAAGCAGCAATCAACCCTACCACCAAACTTGAGGTGACGTGCATGGAAAACTGGCCCGTCATTTGTCTGCTCTGGATGATAAAAGGCAATTCCTGGATACATAGAGCAGGAATCGACAGAGCTTCAGAAATCCGGCATAGCGTCCTGTAGGTTATGAAGTCTACCCGAGAAGGACCCAAGATGACGGTTCCAAACACAAAACTTTTGGACAGAAATGCCAAAACCATAAAGACCAAAATGGCCGAAACAGACCGGAGCAAATGCCAGCGCAGTTGCTCCAAATGATCAAGGAAAGACATGCCGTCCTCTTCCTCTTCTTCTTTATATTGATCCAGTGCCACTTAATTTTTCTATTATTTAATATAAAGGAAATTGAACCATCCAGTCGTTCACTTCTTTTTTGATTGCTTGTAACTGTCTCTCATTATCGTGGTTTTGAAGCGATGTGTCGATTAGCTCTACTATTTTGAGCATATCAGCTTCAATCAATCCACGGGTAGTGACGGCAGCCGTCCCCAGGCGCATGCCGGATGTTACAAATGGAGATCTGGTGTCGAAAGGTACCATATTTTTGTTTATGGTAATGTCTACCTTTCCTAAAGTTTCTTCGGCAATTTTACCGCTGAGGTCTTTATTCCGTAGATCAATCAACATGAGGTGGTTATCCGTGCCACCAGAAATGATTTGATATCCCCTTTCGACAAAGGCATCGGCCATCACCGCAGCATTCTTCTTCACCTGTAGGATATAGTGCATATATTCGTCAGACAAAGCTTCCCTGAAAGCCACTGCTTTGGCAGCGATGATGTGCTCGAGTGGTCCGCCCTGTGTTCCGGGGAAAACTCCGGAATCCAGCAAAGAAGACATTTTGCGCAATTCCCCTTTGGGCGTTTTCGACCCAAAAGGATTATCAAAATCTTCACGCATCAAAATCAATCCTCCCCGTGGACCGCGCAGGGTTTTGTGCGTAGTAGTGGTCACTATATGACAAAAATCAAGTGGGTCATTCAACAAACCCTTTGCAATCAATCCCGAAGGATGGGAAATATCGGCCAATAAGATGGCTCCCACTTCGTCCGCAATTTCCCTCAAACGCGCATAATCCCAATCTCTGCTATAAGCTGATGCACCACAAATCAACAGTTTAGGTTTTACTTCCCGTGCTTTTAGGGCAACTTTTTCATAGTCAATAAGTCCCGTTTCCTGCTCTACGCCATAGAAATGCGGATCATACAATTTACCGGAAAAGTTAACGGGGGATCCGTGAGTCAGGTGGCCTCCATGGGACAAGTCAAATCCCAGTATGGGATCACCCGCATTGAGACAGGCCAAGAAAACAGCCGCATTGGCCTGCGCACCAGAATGGGGCTGCACATTCGCCCAAGTCGCTCCAAAAAGTTCCTTGGCGCGATCGATCGCAATTTGTTCAATTTTGTCTACTACCTCACAGCCACCATAATAACGCTTATTTGGCAAGCCCTCGGCATATTTGTTTGTTAACACACTTCCGGCTGCCTCCATTACCTGCTTGCTGGTGAAGTTTTCGGATGCAATTAACTCAATCCCTCTTCTTTGTCGGTCTTCTTCTTTGCCTATTAGGTCAAAAATTACCTGATCTCTTTCCATTGATATTTCTGATTTTCTTGGTAAACCTTTATGATGAGAATTGTCGTTGAACAGGTTCACTTAAGAACAAATTCAAACATAAGGTTAATTTTTTTGGATGGGCAAAATTACTTCTATTGAATGTATATTCCAATTGAATGCGACAATTGATAGCTGCATAACCTAGATATTTTATTTATGTTTATCTTTGGAGCAGGACAATTTGTGATATGAAAAAATTATTGATCAGTACAGGGGGTGGTGATTGCCCCGGACTAAATGCGGTTATTCGTGGGATATTCAAAACGGCTAAGCACGAAAAAGGGTGGGAGGTATATGGTAGCGTTGAAGCCTTGTCAGGCATCATGAGGGAACCCCCAGAACTGATTAAACTGAACCGGAATAAGACTGCGGGGATTCATGTTCGTGGCGGGACGATCCTCAAAACTACCAATAAGGGAAATCCTCTCCAGTATCCGGTCAAGGATGAATTTGGAAACATCACCTTCCAAGATATCACGGATAAAGTAGCCGATAGGATGAAGCAGATGGGGTTTGACGCCGTAATTAACATAGGTGGAGATGGGTCCCAGAAAATTTCCCAAGCATTGTTCGAAAAAGGTGTACCCGTAATCGGAGTTCCCAAAACTATTGACAATGACCTGTCTGCTACCGACATGACCTTTGGATTTCAGACTGCGGTTCAGATTGCCACAGACAGTTTCGACAAACTCGTCACCACTGCCGAAAGCCATGATCGGGTAATGATTATGGAAGTGATGGGCCGGGATGCTGGGTGGATCGCCCTCCATACAGCAATAGCAGGAGGAGCGGAAATATGCCTCATTCCTGAAATCCCCTATGACATTCACAAGGTATTACGGCGGATTGACGAGCGCTATGAAAAAGACCGGGGTTTTGTAAACATAGTCATTGCCGAGGGAGCCAAATTATTGGATGGCATCATAACTTTCTCCCCCGCTGAGGAAGGCTCGGAACATGTCAGGCTTGGTGGGGTTGCTTATGAACTTTCCAGGCAACTGAAAAGAGTAGGCTGTACCCACGAGATCAGGGAGACGGTACTGGGACATACCCAGCGTGGTGGCACGCCCATTGCCTTTGACAGGGTGCTTGCAACGCTTTTTGGTGTAAAGGCCTTCCAATTGGTTTTGGAAGGGTCCTTCGGAAAAATGGTGTCTTACCGGAATAATGACATCGTCTCCGTAGACCTATTGGAAGCTACCAAAAGTTACAATCATGTTGATAAGGAAGGATTTTTAGTCAAAGCTGCCAAAGGAATGGGAATGTCTTTTGGCGATTAGTCGGAAAATTGTTTTACGCCTGCCACTAATATGCTGGAATACAGGATTGGTCGTTGACTGATTGTTTTCTTGGGCTACATAAAAAAATCGAGGCTGGCTGGAAGAATTAAAAAACTGGCAACCCACCTACCTACTTCAAAAAGGCCATAAGTCCAAATTGGTTAAGGGGGAAGTAATGGTTTGTTAGGCTTCCTTTTCTTCATGGAAAAGTATTATTTTGGCTTCGTATTCGGAATAGACAACATCTTCTTTGGCAATCCAGTAATTCGAGGTGATGACCTCGTACGTGTCGTTTCCTTTATCTCCTATTTGCCAAATTATTTTCTCGGCATCTTGAAAAGCTGCCCTGCCGGAGACCTGGTCAGCATATAGCCTATTGATGATATTCCTGTCGCTCAACCCTTGGCACAGTACTTTGGTAATTATTTCTTTGTTGATTTCAGCCGTCTCTTTTGAAGCGAGATGCAATTCCATTTGGATAACAGTCGCTTCCGTATTTGGAAACTTTCCGTTATACGCCCTGAAGAGAAGTTGGTTTATATTGAAAAGATCATAGTGCAAGGCGGGATCTGGATATTCTTCTGCTATTTTATCCGCCATCATTTCGTAAGAAAGGGATTGAATTTGACCTTCATTGAGATGTTCCCCAAGTTTGAAGTTTAGGAGTATTTTTGCAGCATCAGCCGGTTCAAAGTCCGTGATGGCCATGTGCAATAATTCTTGGATTTCGCTGGGTTTTGCCGTTGATGCATCTGGATATCCAAATTCTTCCAGTAGCTTTATCCGGTCTTCATCACTCCAATAGTTATCCAATTCATTGACGGTAGTTACTCCCAATATATTTACGTTGATTTTCATGTTTGCTTTTTAAAGGTGGTAAAAGCTCACAACTATGAGTTTACAACAAAATGGATCAAAGGCTATGCCGCCTTTGAAGTAAAAGTAGAATCATTTTAAATCAAAAAATATTTTGCAGGAACTAATTGCCTGCTTTGCTGTTAAAAAGAGGTAAATAACTAATCGTTACTATGCTACAAACTCAAAAAAGACCCGTACACCTATATATGGAGGCCAACCCCAATCCAAACTCCCTAAAGTTTGTGGCCAATTTTATGCTTGTTGATGAGGGCATTAGCTATGATTACCCAGATGCAGAAAGCACGGGCAATTCCCCTTTGGCGCAAGAGCTGTTTAACTTTGCTGCCGTAGAGCGTGTCTTTATTACTTCCAATTTTGTCACTGTCACCAAAAGTGAAGAAATCACCTGGCCTGAAATCCAGGAGATTATTCGCATTCACATAAAAACATACTTGGAATCAGGTCGTGAAGCGATTAATGCCCTGATTGAGAAAGATCCCCTCTTTGATGTGAATGACAGTGAAATCGTAAAAAAAATAAAAGGCATTCTGGATGAATATATCCGTCCTGCTGTGGAACAGGACGGAGGAGCCATTGTTTTTCACAGTTTTCAGGATGGCATTGTCAAGGTATTGTTGCAGGGTTCTTGCTCGGGATGCCCATCCAGTACCGTCACGTTGAAGGCTGGAATAGAAAACTTGCTTACCCGAATGCTACCCGAAGTATCGGGTGTAGAAGCGGAAGGCGTTTAAATAGGTGGCTGCATTCAGAAAGCAACTGCCAAAGAAAAATGGGAAAGAAATAACGGATGATCAAAGGAAATTGGACATGGGGAATTTTAGGTTTCCTAACATTGGTCATCCGTTATGCAGCGGTACATTATCCGGCTAAGACTGAGCAACTTTATTCCCGTACATTTTTCCCTGTCATACGAAACTTTATCGATGCCACGGTATCCCGACTACCCTTCCCGACCTTTTACCTCTTCCTTTTTTCAGTAGTAGCAGTTGGATTTTACGTGATGTATCGAACCATCCAAACAATTGGTTGGAGCCAAAAAATATACTTTATACTAAGGTCTACAGTCAACGGGCTGGGTTTTTTGGTATTTTTTTTCCTGGTGTTATGGGGATATAATTATCAGCGCATTCCTATTTTTGAGCAGCTTTCGTTAGACCCTCTTCCGCTTGATGAGCAGGGATTGTTGCAGGAAATGACGCTAACCAAAAATATACTTAGCCAAGTCCGGCCAAACCTCCGACAGGATACCAGTGCCATAGAAGACTCGATGGATTATCTGGAACTTGAAGATCTTGTACGTACTGAAGTAAGCAATAACTTGTACGTATTAGGGCTAAATTATACGGGAAAACCTAGAACTCGGGAGTTTTATCCGTCAGGTTTAATGCGGCAAATGGGTATTTATGGTATTTATTTTCCCTTTACAGGGGAAAGTTACATTGATCCCAGCTTGCATCCTTTGGAGAAACCCTTTACCATAGCCCATGAAATGGCGCACAGTTATGGGGTTACAGACGAGGGAGAGGCCAACTTTATAGCTTGGGTCATTTGCAGTAACAGTGAATCATACCTCCTTCAATATACGGGACAACTAAGATTGCTCCGTTATCAACTGAATGATCTATTCCGCATCAATCCGGAAGCCTACAAATCATTTGTCGCAACCTTGCCCTCAGGGGTGAAAAATGATCTTTCCTCCATCCGGCGGAATATGCTATCCATTCAACCGCTATTTTCTGAGCTAAGCCGACGGTCCAACGACATATATCTGAAAACGCAGGGAGTAAAAGCGGGGATCCAAAGCTATGCCGAGCTCCCCATGCTGGTAGTTGCATGGAGAAATCAGCTTAAAGGTAGCTAAATTGAGGTACTGTATCGTTTTCTTCTGCTTTTCAAATACAGGTATCCCAGGGCTAACGTGCTTAAAAAAAGGATAAAAGCAGCCCATTCGTTGGTTCTATACTTGGATTTGGCCTCATTTAATTCCAATTCTTTTGATTCCAACGATCGTTTCAGAATCCCAATATCTCCTTGCTGTTTTTGGGCGATAAACTTATAATCTTCTTTTTCGTGAGAAATTTCGGTAGTTTCTATTTTTTTTAGCATTTCGAGTTCCTCCATGATCTGATTGTCTTTTTGAATAATCCGTGACATCCATTCATTGGTAGCTACCATGTCTTTTTTGGTCCGGTTGCCGAATATTCCCGATTTTTTGGTTTCGGATTGCTGCCACTGATGATGCAGTTGTTGTCTCTCAAATACGAGTTTATTCAGTTTTTCCTGTGCAAAGGCAAGCTGCGAAAAAAATATAAAGGCGAAAAATAAAATGTTAAAGCTACACGGGTTCGGGAGTAGTTTGAGTGAATACTTGACAGAATCAGTGTTTAAGGCCATAATCTCGAATAAATTACCGGAATTGGTTTAATTTTCAAATTAACTGTCAAATCATGTGCCTAAGGAGGTCAATTAGTTAAAATTTCATCTTATTGGTCTTTTTTCTTTTAAATCCGCCCTTTCTGTGCTTTGTGTTGGTGTAAAAGTTATAGAGAAAATTGGCTGCAATTAGGGCAACAGTGAGGGGGACAAAGAAGTTGGGTATCATTATTTTAATGCCTAAAAGAATACACAGACCTGCTATAATTCCGATTTTAAAAGAAGTATGACTTTCGGGATAGATCTTGGAGATAAGGATTAGGCTGATTATTTCAATTAGGATAAGGGCCAGGATTAAAACAGAAAGAATAAATGGGAAATTGGGATCAGAGGCAATAAAATACCAAACTAACATTATAATAACCAGTGCCAGACTAAGGCTGTGGAGGGAGGTATTTAAACGTTCTTTCATGGGACCATAATTTTGGGTTTCTGAATGTAGTAAAACCTTGGAATAAAAGCAAAATCCATCCCAATTGGATTGCCCGTGGGATGGATTATACAGGTTTCGGTTTCTGCAGTTTTAAAGCTTACGTTTCAAAAAATCAGTCATCATCCGGTAGAGGTGCCAGCTGGTATTTCCCCCACTTATGCCATGGTTTCGGTTGGGATAATAAAAGCTTTCAAACTCCTTATCCGCAGCTACCAGTGCATCGACCAAATCCACTGAATTTTGAAAATGGACATTGTCATCTCCTGTTCCGTGGATCAACAGGTAGTTTCCCTTTAGCTTGTCCACATGGCTGATAGGACTATAGTCATCGTACCCTTTGGCGTTGAGCTGGGGGGTTTGCAAGTAACGCTCGGTATAAATGGTGTCATAGTACCTCCAGGTGGTAACTGGAGCAACGGCAATGGCGGTCTTGAATACGTTATTTCCGAGCATCAATGCAAGTGAAGACATGTACCCCCCATATGACCATCCCCAAATTCCGATCCGGCTACTGTCTACATAGGACATGTCACCAAGGTACTTTGCTGCGGCGATTTGGTCTTCGGTTTCCAACTTGCCGAGGTTGGCATAGGTCATGTGTTTGAAATCCCTTCCCCTGCCACCCGTACCGCGGTTATCCACGCTGGCAACGATATATCCTTCCGCAGCTAGGTGGTGGTGCCAAAAATCCCGGATACCTCCCCAGGCATTGCGTACATTCTGCGAACCCGGTCCACCGTAAACGTACATCAATAGGGGGTAAGCTTTGGTGGGATCAAAGTCAACGGGCTTGATGAGATACCCATTTAGCGCTTGTCCATCCACCGTTTGAAAAGTAAAGAACTCCTTTGGACCAATTTCAAATCCCCCAATCCGCTTAACCAGTTCATCGTTTGATTCTAAAACCTTAATTTTTTCCCCGCCTGCGGCATGAAGACTGACAGTTAGCGGTTGGGTAGCTGTGGAATGAGCGTTGATATAGTACTTAAAATCGGGACTCATGTTGATCCTGTGCGTACCTGAGGCTGGAGTCAATAACTTTTTGCCTTTGCCGTTGAGATTGATAACGTACAAATGACGTTCGAGTGGGGATTTTTCGGTCGATTCAAAATAGACATGCTTGTTTTTTTCATCTACGCCTATTAATGTACTTACTTCCCAATTCCCGGAGGTAAGTTGCCGAATGAGCTTTCCATCGGTGTCATAGTGGTAGATATGTTTGAACCCATCTTTCTCCGAAGTTGTGATAAAGCTTTTATTGTCGCTAAGGTATTGAAGGTTGTCATTGTAATCCAAATCCACATAGGTAGCTGCCTCCTCATGTAGAATCAGGGTACTTTTTCCGGTGGCGGCATTAGCATGTAGCAGATCCATCTGGTTTTGAAGTCGATTGAGCCGGATAAAGGCCAATTTTTCAGCATCACCAGTCCAGTAGATTCGGGGTAAATAGATATCCTGATCTGCTCCGGCATCCATTTTCATTGTATTGGAGGATTCCAGGTGATAGACATGAATCCCAACTTTGGAATTATCTTCGCCGGCTTTGGGATACTTGAATAAGTAATCCTTTGGATAAAGAGTCCCCCATAGCTGCATATTGAAGACCGGTACTTCTGACTCATCAAAGCGGATATAGGCAATTTTTTTACCGTCTGGAGACCAGGTAAATGCCTGTGCCATGGAAAATTCCTCTTCATATACCCAGTCGGCGGCACCATTGATGATGGTATTCTCTTTCCCGTCAGTATTAACTTGCTTAATGGTTCCCTGAAGAAGGTCTTTGTAAAACAGGTTGTTTTCCTTGACATAGGCTACCTTGGTATTGTCGGGGGAAAGGGTGGCATAAGATACTTTTTCCCCATCCAAAAGCGGCTGAACATCATTCGTAGTTAGGTCTACAATATGGTAAATAGCCTTGGAGGACCTGCGGTAAATTGGCTCCACGTTGGAGGAAAGGAGTGCAAACCGCTCATCGGCACTAAGGGAGTAATCCGTAAAATCCACTCCGATTTGTTCTCCGTCTACCAGTACTTCGGTTTCTTCCCCACTCGCCAAATTTATTTTCACGATTTTGGGAGCATTTTCCCGACTTAATGAACTGTAAAAGTTGCCATCTTTCATCCAGTTGATGCCATAGACAGACTTTTGGTTAAACGTGGAAGACCTGAAAATATCCTCCAAGCTTACTTTTTTCTTCTGCTGTCCTTGTGCAGACAAAAATGTCACCATTGCCAGCAAGAAAAAGCTATATTTTACTTTAGTCACCATAGTAGGTTTGATTATTTGTGTTCAAATATAAATAAATCGCACCGACCAAAAAATGTTTTGTTGTACAGGAAATATCTTACTCCGATTACTTTAAATTGAGATACCTCACGGTTAACATTTTTCTTCAATTGTAACCAAGAAGTAAGGTGAAAAAACAGGAACCTGCAAGTTTCAATAATGCCTGTTTTAGGATACTTCCAATCAGTTTTAATTGTGTATATGGATTGAATTTTGATAAATTTTCCCTTATTTATCCAGCGAAAATTCAGTAATTCGCAACTTGATCAATGGACATGAAGAAAAAAATTGCTTTGGTTACCGGGGGCTTTACAGGAGAGTCTGTGGTTTCGTTGAAGAGTGCCTCCGTGGTGGAAAAGCACCTGGACACAGATCGGTTTGAAGTAGTTAAACTTTATATTTATCCCGGTGAATGGTATTACTTAAATAGATTTGAGGAAAAAATTCCGGTAAACCTGAATGATTTTTCGATTCGAATTGATGATGATATAATTCGATTTGACGGGGTCTTCAATACCATTCATGGGTCACCGGGGGAAGATGGAAAACTTGCGGGATACCTGGATATGTTGGATATCCCTTATACCACTTGCGATGTTCTTACTTCGTCCGTCACGATGAACAAGGGCTACACCAAGGCCATCGTCCAAGACATCGAAGACCTGTATGTGGCAAAGTCGGTGCAATTAGTAAAAGGGGACAAAACCAATGCTGAAAGGGTGATACAAGAGTTGAAATTTCCGATCTTCGTCAAGCCAAATAATGGTGGCAGTAGCATTGGGATGAGCAAGGTCAAATCGGAGCTGGAGGTGGAAGAAGCCCTTGAAAAGGCATTTAAAGAAGATTCACAGGTGTTGGTAGAAGAGTTTGTATCAGGTCGGGAGTTTTCCATCGGTATGTATAAGCTTGCCGGTGAAATCAGCGTATTGCCTGCAACGGAGATCATCAGTTCCAGAGAATTTTTTGACTTTGAAGCCAAGTACACCCCTGGGGTGTCTGAGGAGATTACGCCGGGAAGGATGGATGAGCTGGAATTGATCCGGGTAAATAAAATCTCCGCTGCCGTCTATCAGAAACTGAACTGCAAAGGGGCAGTCCGCATGGACTATTTTCTTGAAAACGATACCGGCAATTTTTACTTTATAGAGCTGAACACAGTCCCGGGACAGACAGAAACTAGTCTTATCACCCAGCAGGTAAGGGCTATGGGAAAGGATTTGCGGGATTTTTATACCGAGTTGATTGAAGAGATGTGGTCCGATAGGAATTGATGGCTTACCATGGAACGAATTAGGCAGGCGAAACACCTGCCTAATTCGTGCTATAGCCCAAAAGCTTTCTTTATTTTATCCACATAGTCTAGTTTTTCCCAAGTAAAGAGTTCCACATCCAAGCTGATGGATGCATTGTAGGGGGAATAGAACGTTTTTGTAACTACCTCATTTTCTCTACCCATGTGTCCATATGCGGCAGTTTCTTCATAGATAGGGAACCTCAGTTTCAGTCGCTGCTCGATGGCATAGGGACGCATGTCAAACATGTTTTCTATAATCTCAGCAATCTGGCCATCAGTCATGTCGACGTGGGATTTACCGTATGTATTTACGTAAATGCCCATCGGCTTGGCTACGCCAATGGCATAGGATACCTGCACCAATACTTCATCGGCTATCCCGGCTGCCACCATATTTTTGGCGATGTGTCGGGTTGCGTAGGCTGCGGAGCGGTCTACCTTGGATGGATCCTTTCCGGAGAAAGCACCCCCACCGTGCGCTCCTTTTCCTCCATAAGTATCCACGATAATCTTACGCCCTGTCAGGCCTGTATCTCCATGGGGCCCACCTATTACAAACTTTCCGGTAGGATTTATGTGATAAATGATGTCGGTGTTGAATAGTGCCTGAATATGTCCGGGAAGTTGTGCCTTCACCCGCGGGATCAATACATGCAAGATGTCGTGTTTTATTTTGTCCAGCATGGCAGGTTCGTCGTCAAATTCGTCATGTTGGGTGGAAACTACGACCGTATGGATTTTTTCAGGCACATTGGCCTCATTGTATCCGATAGTGACCTGCGCCTTAGCATCAGGCCGCAAATAGGGCATTTCATTTTCTTCCCGGCGCAGCACGGCCAGCTCTTTTAGTAGCCGATGTGATAAATCAAGGGCCAGCGGAATATAATTGTCCGTTTCTTTGGTAGCATAACCAAACATCATACCTTGGTCGCCTGCTCCCTGCTCTTCAGGATCTTTGCGTTCTACCCCTTGATTGATGTCTTTGGACTGTTCGTGAATCGCTGATAACACGCCACAGGAGTTACCATTAAACATATATTCACTTTTTGTATAGCCGATCCGATTGATAACATCCCGGGCAATTTTCTGAACATCCAGGTAGGTGGTAGATTTGACCTCACCGGCCAGAATCACCTGGCCTGTCGTTACCAGCGTTTCGCAAGCTACTTTGGAACTGGGGTCAAAGGCCAAAAAATGGTCTATAATCGCATCAGAGATTTGATCAGATATTTTATCTGGGTGTCCCTCGGATACAGATTCCGAAGTAAATAAATAAGCCATTTACCGTTTTTTTAAGTTAGATTGTAAATCTACATTTAATAGACTAATATAAAAACATAACATGTCCCAAAGCCTAATTACTTTCAAGTGATTTATTTCTCGAAATTAAGGATGTGTTTATATTCAAATATTATTTTTCAAATCCTAGGGGGGTGTAAAAGGCAACCCCAAATACCAAAAACATCAATCCTGCAAAAAACTGAACAAATAGCTGTATAAATCCGTGATTATTCAGTTGAACTGGAAAAAACAGGGTGGAGAAAAAGTAAAAGAGGAAACTCTCTCCAAATGAAAATAAAATAAATCTGGCCATCCAAAAATAGG